>Ga0208149_1000900_pt1 | contig 11218 bp, 6 predicted proteins | sample DEB08_DNA_15_FD_184533 | JGI IMG/M metagenome (GOLD analysis project Ga0208149, IMG submission 184533) | Aqueous microbial communities from the Delaware River and Bay under freshwater to marine salinity gradient to study organic matter... | ecosystem: Environmental > Aquatic > Marine > Coastal ... | reverse complement strand
GACTTTGAGTCAATGAACATCGCAGCCACCTTGGTTACTGCAAACTTTAGAACTGTTGACTCTGGTGACACCCCTACCCGTGACGCCCTCGCTTTGAACTGCACTGCAGGTACGGAGCACGAGGTTGCACGCGGGTTGGCTGACCTCATCAAGAGTGAGCGCACTGTTGTCCTCGACGATGTGACCAACGAGTTCGCAGGTCTCGCTGACGTGACTAGCGTAAGCGCTGCCACCATCAACGGTGTTCCTGTTGTCGCTCGTTTCCACGTTATTGAGCCAGCTACAGGTACTCTGTCTGCTGCTGACTCAGGGGCTATTGTCATTGTGAACGACGACGTCGATTTGAAGCTCCCAACGCCTGCCGTTGGACTGGAGTACACCTTCGTTTTGGATGCTGCAATGGGTGCCAACGGAGCTACCATCACTTCAACTACTGACGGTTCTACTGCTGAGGAGTTGTTCTTCGGAACTATCGACATCAACAACTCTGCGACACCTGTTGCTGACCGCGACGTACTCACCTTTGCTGCTTCTACAGCTACCGAGGGAGACTTCATTGAGTGCAAGTGTGTTTCATCCTCTACTACTGGAAACGGACCAACTTGGTTCGTGACTGGTGTGGGCGATGCTACAGGTTCTATCACACTCAGCTAATAGCTGACTAATGTGGACGTTTATCGCTGAAAACTGGGCAGCTTTGCTCATCGGACTGGCGGCCTTTGCTAAGGTCGTGGTCAACCTCACGAAATCCGAGGCCGACAATGTCGTCTTTGGTTACGTCGATATGTTGATTACAGCTATTACCGACGGCCTGACCGGTCGTAAGCGTAAGTGATATATGGTAAGGGGAGGGGGAATTGCCTCCTCCCACTTACTACTCGTTTGACTTTAATTTCTTTTAATCATGTCTACAGAAACTATCCAGCGGAAACCCGCTAAGAAGACCGCGCCAACGGCTGCGGCAAAGCCTGTCGTTGAAGAACAGGCAATCGTGGATGCTCCTCCCACTGACCGGAGCCGTCCAGCAATCAAAAGAAACCTCAAGGACAAGTCCAAGCAGGACGTCTACTACTTCTCCTACGGGGGCGGCGTCTACCTGAAGCTTGCCAACAACCGAGTCAACATCTACGACGAAGAGAGTGGTAGAGTGCGCGAGATTCGTTACTGCGCCAACGAGCCCTCCATCTGGAGAGACGAGCAGAGCGATGCAGCTACACGTAGCCAAGTCATCTTCCGCCAGAACGTGTTGATGGTTCCTTACACCAAGCCAAACCTTCGTGAGTTCTTGAACGTACACCCGGGCAACGTAGCCAACGGTGGTTCTATCTTCAAGATGGCCGATACCGAAGCCAAGGTGGAATCAACCATCGACAGAGACTTCCTTGTCACTGACGCGATTCAGATGATTAAGTCCCGCTCTATCGAAGAGCTTTTGCCTGTTGCACTTAGCTTGAACATCAATACAAACCAAGAGAACATCGCCATCAAGCGTGCTCTCGTGAATGCTGCTAAGACCAAGCCACAGGAGTTCATCGACCTTTTCGACAACCCAATCGTCCAGACCCGCGTGTCAGTCATGCAGGCCTTTGACTTTCAGATTCTGCGCTACAAGGGTGGAGCCATCACATGGTTCGACAGCGGTGCAGTAATCGTAGGGGTGCCTGTCGGACAGGACGAAGTTGATGTCCTGACGCGCTTCTGCCTCACGGACAAGGGCTCTTCTGTACTTACAGAAATTGAACGGCAACTCTCGGAGATTGCCTAACCCCATAACCCTAGCGGAAGAGGGCTGCCTTAGGGCGGCCCTTTTTTGTTTATATTTGCTGGTAGTAATAGTAACAACATGGCCAGCGTACGAGAGGTCTATACAACGCTTCAGGGACTAGCAAACAAAGACGAGAGAGGATTCGTCACCCCTGCGGTATTCAATCAGTTTGCAGGTACTGCACAGCAGCAGGTGTACAACAACATCTGGATGGAGCTTGAGCGGGCCCAAGCTGCACGCCTTCGTGGCACAGACCCCGGCATGGCTGAGTCTCGCATCCGTGGGCTCAAGCAAGACCTATCTAGGTTCATCACTAGGGTTCAGCTTGACGAAGACCCAGACACAACATACCCAAGATTGAATGTTCCCTTGGCTCTGCCTACCAACTTCAACAGGGTTATTGAGGTTCTCTACGAACCAGCTGCTGCGTCCATCACTTCCCCATCGGATAGTGCTGCCGTCAACGCATCGACCAACGCAGAGGTTATCCCGGTAGAGGTTATCGAGGATGCGAACAAGCTTCAAGCGCTTCTTTCTAGCACATTGTCTAGACCGACCAAAGCCTTTCCCGCGTGTTACATTACAGGGCTTACGCTTGAGCTCTACCCTCACGACTTGGTTCTCAACAAGGACACTACCAGTGCTGGCACTGCTGACGAGGTGGGGGTGAGCTTTGTGTACTACAAGAACCCAGAAGGGCTTACCACGGCAGGAGCGCTCTCGGCCTCTTACCCAAAGTTCGCGTACACCGTGACCAACAACAAGGAGGTTTACGATGACTCGAACAGCATCGACTTTGAATTGCCAGACCACTACGTGATGGACTTGGTAAACGAGCTTGCATTGTTAATCGGTGTGAACCTCAGAGACAAGGAGGTATACCAGCACGCAGCTCAGGAGGACGTTAAAGAACAAAGACAGTAATAGATGGCACACAACCTAGTAGGCGTAGCGGACATCATCAACGACTTCCTCATCTCTACTGAGGGTGATGACTATGCTGGCAATGTGACTAGAACCTTTCTACGTCAGGTTGCACTTCGCGGCATCCGGGAGTTTGGGTTTGACATCTCAGGCAAGGTGCGCTCTCTCAAGCTGTCCCCCGAAACCAATGGCACCTACAACCTGCCCGATGACTTTGCAAGCATCGTAAGGGTTGGACTCGCAGGCTCTGACGGGATGTTCTACCCGCTGGCCATGAACGACAACCTCAACATGTCTCAGGCCTACACGAACGTAGACGACCCTGTGGACAGTGATGGTGACGGATTCTTCGACAGAGAAGACGACACGAGCGGAAGCGGTGGGGGTATCCTCGGAGAGGAGGAGGCACTGCTCTTCAACAACTACGCCTACAACCAAGCTGTGGGAAGAACCTACGGTCTAGGTGGCGGTATCTACGCAGGCGAGTACAGACTGAACAGAGACCAGAACAGGCTTGAGACAGACTCAGGTACGACTGGTGTAATCGTGGTGGAGTACGTGGCTGATGAGGCTAGAGCCAAGGAACCTCAAGTTCCTGTGGAAGCAGAGGAGGCTCTTCGCGCATACATGTACTTCCGAATCATCGAGCGCAAGAGAGGCGTCCCCAATGCGGAGAAGGCCCGCGCAAGACAAGAATACTACAACGAAAGACGCAAGGCCAACGCACGTCTGAGAACATTCAACAAGGATGAGGCACTGCGCGTGATTCGTAAGAACTTCAAGCAAGCGCCTAAGTACTGATGGCTATTGATAAACTGACACCTCGTTATCTAAACTTGGATGACGACGAGCGACTGGTGCAGTCTGTCCAGATGACAGATGCGTTTAATGTCGACATCTCCGTGGCCGACGAAGAGGATGCTGGTGTTATCAAGCAAGCTCAGGGAAACCGAGAGGGCCGATTCCGTAATGCGTCAGACGAGATTCCTGCTGGAACAAACTACACGGTTTCTAGCGTAAGCTACGAGGCGGGAGGGGTGGTGTTCTACTACGTGTGGAATAGCAATGACAACCACGGCATCTACATGTACGACATTGCTGAGCACGACTATGTGAAGCTGTACCAAAGCAGCTCTCTGGCTTTTGAGAAAAACTCTCATATTCAAAGCGAGGTCGTGAAGATGGGCAATGGAGACATCTTGCTGTACTTCACCGATGACGTTAACGAGCCAAGAAAGATTAACGTCAGCAGAATCCTTTCCGGCTCCTACGACGATTCTATTGACGTAGCTACTACGGCGTCAAATGCGCTCACGGTATGTAAGAGGCCGCCCATGCGACCCCCTACCTTTACCTTCATTCAAGCTGGTGAAGATGAGACAGTCGTAAACAGAATCGTAGACAACGTATTTCAGTTCGCTGCTCAGTATGTTTATGTTGACGGTGAGGTATCCGCCATCGGGCCTTACTCTAAGCTATCCTACTACGAAGACCACTTTAATCCGACCGGGACGATGACCGACCTCTACCTGACGCAGTACGATGCGATTCAGGTTCTGGTGAATAAGGCCGGGCTTAACGGTGATACTGGTAGTAACGTAGATGGTGATGTTAAGGCAATCAGGTTCCTTGCTCGCAGCGGGAACACTGGAGCTTGGCATATTTTTGCCGAAAGGTTCACCGCATACGATGAGAGTGTTCTCGTAGAAACGTTCACAAACTCCAAGGCCTACAGGATTGTAGGTGATGCAGAGACAAACAAGCTGTTCGACAACGTCCCCTACAAGGCCAAGTCTTTGTGCGTATCAGAGAACAGACTCTTCTTTGGCAACTATGTAGATGGATATGACGCCACTACATGGCCAGATTTTATCAAGGACGACAGCCTGACAACCCACTCGTTTCCTGTGTCAGCAGGCATTGAGGAGCTTGCTGTCAACCTTAGCGGCGATGGATTTGAAACAGCGCAAGTCGGTGAAACTGACCACGCGTACAAGTCTCTCTACAACCATAAGACACAGTACTCTTCTTTTGTGTACATGGAGCCTCAAACCGATACGGTATTGGCATCGGGCAATCAACTCGGCAGCGTCGAAAACCTGTTTGGATACTTTGTCAATGACAAAGAAGATGGCAGCGAGACAGAGATGAGGTTTACTGGGGACACACAAAGTGTCCCTTGGGCAATTAGGTCAAGCGGAACAACAGCAGATTCAGGCAGCGTGTATGAGCCAAACTTGGCTTGGGGTATGGGTGATACCAACCGTATTGAGGTTGTAATTAACCTAGACAACATTCCTCTTGAAGGATATGGGGTGGCAGGGCAGCTTGAAGTTAACTGGACTGTTGAAGGAAGAAGGGCAATGGTTGTCCCGAACTACGACAATCAAACGGGCAAGAGAGAGTTCGATAGAAGGTTCAAGCCTTTCCCTGAAGGCACTGAGGCTGCATCCGACAACTCAATACAAAGCGAGACATTCAAGCTTTTTCATGGGGGAGAGAGTATCGGAAGTAACGACGACCTTGAGTTGGGAGGGCAGCTTTATGGATACGCAAAGGTCTGTGGCATCGCAGGAATCAACGCGAACTTTTCTGACGCTCAAAGCGCAACGGTTGATGTTCAGGCGGCTATGACAAAGTCTGAGATTGCGCAGGAGCTGGCCAACAGCATTTTAGAATCTAACCTTGGATTCAGGGTCTCTGGTGCCGCATTCGCTACCGCTCACGGAGTTCCGTACAGAAGAAGTGCTTTCCTCGCGGGAACCGTGGACAGACTGTCTGGACAAAAGATGTGCAGATACCTGCTCACAAATAGTGGTGGCGCTCAGGATTCACAGTACATGGATTTCAAGGCGACCAACGCTTTTGTGGTGGGGAGCGGAGGCAGCAGCCTACAGCTACGTGTGCAGTACCAGCTGTCGGAGCTGAGCATGACATTCAACCGGGTAGGTCACGCAGGCCCTGCTGTGTACATCAACAACGACGGACTTTCTTACGAGGACCAGCCTAGGGGTTTAGACACAACGACGCCGTTGTTGAACGGGAGTGACGCTGCAGCCGACATCCAAATAGACATGGAGGCTACTACGGCTGGGATTGACGGTAACCCAGATGGGGCTGGCAATGAGGATATTTTCCACAGTGCAATTCTGGATTGGCAGCGTGACCAAAAAACAACAACATCATACTTTACTCCTAGCGTTTCTTCTGCAGGAGACATTGGGGTTAACAGGCTGACCTTTAGGTCTGGAGCACACCACCCGCTTGGCGTTGTGTTCTACGACCACAGAAACAGAAGCAGCAATGTGAACCTGCTTCCAGAATCCTACGTCCCATTCTCCGGCTCAGCAGACTCCCCTGTAGGCAACGGCAGCAATGTCCTTGTTCCTTACGACATCGACGTAAACTTTGACAAGGAGTTCATTCCCGATTGGGCAGAGCGTTATCAAATAGTTTACGCTGGCAACTCACTTTTTGAGGACAGTTTGACCGTGACTGTTGGCGAGGCCTTGGTTGCGGATATGTCCAAGGTTGTAATCAGAGACCCGTCCTTCAGTGATGGGGATGACGTCGACGCAGGTTCTCTTGAGGAGGGTGTGACTGACGTAACCAACTTTGGCAACTTTCCAAGTATGGCTGTTGCTGAATCTGTCGGTATTATCAACAACGCTATCTACCTGCCCATGAGATTTTTCGAGGGCAAGGTTGACTCTTACAAAGAATCTAAAAGCGCTAGACTCAACTATGAGTTCAGGCCCGGAGATAAGGTTAGGATTGTCAGTTACGCAGGAGCCGGGTCAAGCGAAACATTGGTCAATCAGTTCCCAAAGAACTACTTCTTTGACGTTCTTGGATACAAATACTTCCAAGCAAACTCAGAGCAAAACGTGCTGGTACTTCCCAATCAGGAAGATGGGAACTTTACGGCAGAGGGCGAGTACCGTCGTTCAGGATGGATGCTTATTCTAAGAGGGGACAACACTCAGTACCCGGGATTCAGACCTTCAGACATTAGAAACAGCAACGCTACCGTCAACAAGTGGGGTCAGGATGTTAGAATTGAAATCCTTCGCCCGCGCATCGACGTTGTTGATGAAGACAGAGTGTACTACGAGATTGGGGAATCTTTCCCCGTACAGAAGGACTCTAAGGATGACGTGGACTACTCTCAAGAACTACCCGTAGTATTTACCACAACTAATAGCAACATCTGCAAGTCTACGCAAAGACTGTTCAGGGGAGATAAGTTTAACGCTGTTAAGCTGGCGACCGAAGCAGACGTTGCAGGAGGGGGGTACTTTGGATTTGACAACCCGCCCAATGTAGGTGGTGACCCACTGAACGCAGACGACCCGGATGAGTCAAACGAGTTTACGGTAGAAAGAGTTCGTGGAAGATTTTACGACCAAGCAACCGAGACAGAATACTACGAGTACGAGGTGTTCGAGTCAACACCTTATTCAGGTCCGGGCACGGTGAGCCCAAACATATCGGGCAACCAGTTCCAGATTCACACCGAGGCGTTTGGCGCCAACCCCGACGGCGTCGAGCTTTCATCAAGAGCAGCCAAGTGTGCCTTTACGAAGAATACCGTAAACGTTAACGTGCATCTGACTGACCAAGGGGACACATACTTCAGGCAGAGAGACATGAGAACATCTGCTGTGGTTAATGGAAGCTACGACCCGGGTCAGCTCACCAACGCTACAGACGCAAACTTCATTCGCAGGAATATAGAGGACCCCGGCTTCAATGACTTCTTGCCATCTACTGTGACAAGAAACTACCACTATGGTAGGCCACACATCTACAGCCCCGATGAGCAAACGAGCGTTCGTAGTTCGTCAGTCACGTACAGCGACCCATACGCATCTGACGGAGAGGTGCTCGCTCTTTCTAGTTTCAACCCTGCCATGTTCCCGTTCAAGGACTACAATCTTAGGTACGGAAGTATCCAGAGAATGTTTGACATGGGCGGGGGTATCGCCATGCTCCATGAGAGAAAGGCGTCATCGACTCCTGTCAGCAAAGACTACTTGGCTACGGCAGACGGGGGGATGATGATTGCTTCCAATAAGGTTCTGGGTACCGAGCGCTACTACGCGGGTGACCATGGCATCGGCAAGTACAGCAGGGGGGCCGTGTCGTTTGGGGGAACTATCTTCTTTGTGGATGCTGAGATGGGTACCGTGTGCATGCTTGGTGGCAACGGCATTCAGGTCATCAGCGACAGAAAGGTTGACTCCTACTTCAAAGAAAGACTTGAAAAGGTTCAAGGCTCTATGGCGTATGGTGCTACAATGATTGGTGTACACCCAGACAACAAAGAAATTATTGTTGCTGTCAACAGCAGAGACAGAAGAGACATCCGTGTTGACGGCACCTCTTACGGCAGGAACTTGCCCGTAGACAGAGACGACAACAGCAAGTTTGACTTGACAATGATGAAGAAGGTCCACAAGATTGCGGGCTCTCCACTCGACATTGTCAACGAAAGACAAAACTGGGAGGATGTATTCTTGGGTTGGGAGCAGGCCGGGAAGGGTGTCGTGCTTGTAGACCAGCCCCGAGAGATAGGCTACGTGGACGCCAGCCTTACTCCAAAGACAACCCACGACTTCCTTGTAACAGACAAAGACGGCAACTTCTTCGCTAAGATGACTCAAGCAATCAAGTCACGCCTCGGAACCCTTGACGAAACTGCGGGTGGAGCCAAGGATGCCGGAGGTTCGGGCACAGCATCGAAGGGTGCGGTTGTTGTGGCAGAGCGGGGTTCTATCGGATACAACTACGAGTCCAAGGTGTGGACATCCAAGTACTCGTTTGAGCCAGAGGACATCGTTGGCATCTTTGAGGACTTCTTGACTTTTGCGAGCGGCAAGCCTTGGAGGCACGACGACTTGGGTATTGTTAACAACTACTACGGCGTTCAGTACACTTCCATCGTGGAAGCTATTTCCAAGATTAACCCGTCCATGGTTAAAGTGTACAAGGCTCTCAGTCTTGAAGGCAACTCTGTTTGGTCTGCCGAGCTATCTAACTCCGACCAGTCATCAACCATTACGGTTGACATGTGGAAGGACCAAGACATCGACGGCACGCTCAGAGCGGGGGATGGTTTCAGAGAGGGTATGCTGTACTGCAACATGCCGGGCGACACCAGCACGTCAAGCCACCTCGATGAGATTACGATTGGCGAGGTGACTGACGTAACTACACCGGGAGAGATTAAGTTCAAGGGCAGGGTGAACAACATCCCGTTCAACTCAGGGGACAGGCTGTTTCTTGCCAACGGTACAGACACCACCCGAACAATCACAAGCGTCAAAGACAGAAACACCCTCAACGTCAGTGCAAACACTGGCATCAATGTGGGTGACATCCTTGTCGCTCAAAGCATCCCCAACGCGTTGCACATTGCAGGTGACCGCCTGAGAGACTACTATCTAAAAATTAAACTGACAAACTCTTCTACCACGAAGGACGAGCTCTACGCCATCAACGCGATTTATGAGCGCTCACGCCTTCATAACGACAGAGTTAACTAACTTTGCAGCATGGCCAACTTTAAGTACAACGACCCGCTTCTGAACGCAGCCTATGGATATGCAGGTCAAGGGCGCACCGACATGGCGCCTCGGATTGCGGGGAGTTACAATATGAACCCGTCGGGTGGGCAAATGCCGTACGCCGACACACAGATGGCTTTTCTTGGTGACAATGCCGGATACTCTATGCCGGGGCCAACATTCCCCCAAGACCAGTTTTATGGGAGCTATCAAGATGGCTTATACTTTGGACGACAAGGAGGCGACGCTTCAGGTAGGTATCAGTTTGGCTACGATACCCTTGGTTCACCGCAGGTCGACCCACTCTCGATTAGTCCCGGCGGAACCGTACCAGTCACGGAGACCCAAAGCGAAATTGGCGCACCAGTTACACAAGCGCCTCCCGGTTCTGGTGTCCCACCCGAAATTAGATACGGGTATGAGGACGGCACAACTGTTCAAGTAGACCCAGAAACAGGATATGATGTCAGCGTTCGTTCCGGCACGACTATTGAGCCCGGGTCAACGGCAGCGGAAACTACTGACCCCGCGCAGAAATCAAGCAGCGAAGGAGGAGACTCTGCGGCAAAGGCTGCGGGAGCAGCTACTGGAGTTGGTCAGATTGTAGGCGGTATCACCAACATCGTCATGGGGGCAAGAGCCCTCAAGGACGTAGACATCGCAGGGGCAGAGACAGGCGTCAGAGAAGCTTACGCCACACGTCCCGGACTCGGCACACCCGTTGAGTTCTACAACATGCAGAAGGAGGCCTACGACCAAAGGCTCATGGCCATGCGTGTAGAGGACATCAATCGCGGACTCGCAACTAACGTAGCAGCCGCACAGCAATACGGGGCTCGCGGCCTTGGCGCTACACTCGCAGCAACAGCACAAGCACAGCGTGCTCAACAGCAAGAGGTGCTGCAGCAACAGAGACTCCAGACCAGTGCGCTTGGTGCATTGGCTTCGGCTAGAGAGCGCGAGATTCAAAGAAGAGAGCAGCGTGCTACCTTCGACATCGGCATGGCATACGACCAGCTTAAAGCCGAGCAGGCTAGAGAGCAGTACGCTAGACAGCAGATTGCTCAGGGTATCGTAGGCACAGCAGCAGGTATCGCAAGAACCGCTGTCACCTTTGGTGCAGAGCAGGGTGCAAAGGTTACGCCGGGAGAGTTCTCCCACGACACCAACCCTATTGACATCGTGCAAGAGGGAACCAAGATTGGAGAAATGACAGGGGGTGAGTACATCTTCAACCCACGTCAAGCCAAGCAGATGGCCAGAGAGGCAAACAAGGGCAACTCACCACTTCACAAGTTTGTTCGCAAGACACTGAACAAGTTCCACAAAGACGCAGAGAAGTATGAAGGCAAGTAAGAGAAAATTTAATCAGGGCGGGTACTACGAGAACAAAACAGACTTCGTTCTCAAGCCCACTGACTTTGCCGCGCTCGGGGCCAACTACGACCAGTTGACTCTGAAGTACATGGACGCCCAGAAGAAGGCGAAGCAGGAGCAGGACAAGAAAGCGAAAGAGGGCATCAGAGCATTCGAGACCCGCACTAAGGTGATGGACCGCCACAACGGCGTACTTCAAGCTTCGTACGACATCTTCGAGGAGGCTCGTCTTACGGCTATCAGCAACCCCACTGCGGCAAACAAGCAAGCAGCTGACGAGGCGTACAGCCAGTACTCCGTTATCAAGGAGAACGCTGTGGCCATCACCGCTGACTACCAGAAGGAGGTTAACGATTTGAACAAGGGCTCTCTAGACTCAAACCTTCTCGGTACAAGAGCGCAGGCTGTGGCTGAAGCTAAGGCTTTTAACCAAGAGATTCCCTTCCAAGTAGTGGGCGGTAGAATCATGGTACCGGGTGCAGACGGTGAGCCTGTGGAGTACTTGCAGTCTACGTTTGTAAACGAGGGTGTGTTCGGTCAGAACGGAAGAAACTTCATTGCTTCGCGTCGGGCGCCGGGTACG
>Ga0208149_1000899_pt1 | contig 11221 bp, 17 predicted proteins | sample DEB08_DNA_15_FD_184533 | JGI IMG/M metagenome (GOLD analysis project Ga0208149, IMG submission 184533) | Aqueous microbial communities from the Delaware River and Bay under freshwater to marine salinity gradient to study organic matter... | ecosystem: Environmental > Aquatic > Marine > Coastal ... | reverse complement strand
TACTTGAGAACCATTTATATACATTTTAAAACGATTAGAAGCTGTTGCTTGCGTGGTATCCATAGCCAAAACAAAATGATACCAAGCTGATTTATCTCTCAAACTTGCACTGGTTTTAAAAGCAAACTCAGAAGTGTTTCCAGAAAAAGCCATTACTTTTTCCGCTTCTCCACTTAAAGTTTGAAATACTACTCTGTTTCCACTAACCCCTAATCCTATTCCACCAGAAAAAATAGTTTCATCAGCACCACCACCAGTAAATTTAACCCAACCGCTCCATGTCCAAGTTCTTTGATTACCTGCACTACCAAATGTTTTTGCTAAATATGTTGCCATTACGGATCAAACCTCATACCGTTACTTATACCAACTGTAACTGCAATTGAAAAGGCTCTATCTGCTGTTTGTCCCTCTGCGTCCGTTGCTCTAATGGTAAAGTTATATGTTGTATCTTGCGTTGCTCCAGACTCGGTACCTGTAATAGCACCCGTGCTTGTATTTAAACTAGCACCTCCTGGCAACGACCCTGACTGCACAGCATATGCTGTAGCGTCAGTTGCACTAACGGTAAAATTAATAGTTCCTCCAGCATCCACGGTTCCTAAAGATCCTGCTGGTGTCTGCCATGCAGGAGCATCGGATACGGTAAGCAAGGCTGTCGAACTACGGACCGCGTTACCATCTGGGTTTTCTATTCGTATAAAATACGTGCCATCAACAGGCAACGTAAAGTTTGTCACCAATGTTGTTGCACTTGAAAAAGAAACAGAGTCCGCTGATGTAATTGCTCCTGTAGAATTTATTGCATCTACATAAGGTGTGTTAACAAAATTAGTTCCTGTTATGGTAATTTGTGTTTGTGTGTTTTCTGCTACAGTAGGATTAATACTTGTAATAGTAGGTTTGGTTTCTGTAGCATCAATCCATGTTAATTGATTTGTGTTATTACCATTAGTTGCTAAAACTTGTCCGTTTGATCCAACTGATGTTGGTAATATTAATGTGTATGATTGTCCTGCAGCATGAGCTGGTGATTGTATTTTAACGCCGTGACTATTTTGTGAGCAATTAAGAGTTATCTTTCCATCAGCAGATGATCCATCACCTTTTGCTGTAATTGACTCCGAAGCAATCGTCGAAGCTACTGTGCCTCCTGATACTGTAGCACCTGTAGTAATCGCTATGGTGTCACCACTTTCTGCAACAGTAATTGAAGAACCTGACTGTTTCTTGATTGTGTTTACTTTAAGCGTTGATACCATGTTACCTTGCCAATGCTATTACGTTGTTTGATGCTACTAGAGGATTTTGTGCAAATGCCACGTAGATGTAGCTTTGTGCGGCGTTTGTATTAGCTGCACTAGATCTTAATTTAAATCCATTACTTAAAAAATCTACTTGATTTCCTGCAAAACTACCACTTGAAGGTTCTGCTGAACTACTGTTAGCCGCAAGGTTTTTATCAGTTGCACCACTATTTACTCCCCCAAATCTTTTTGTATCTTGCATAATCCAGTTATATCCTGCTGTTTGAATATTTTTAATCATAACCCAAGCAGGTTTAAAGCCAGTATAGACAAATGGCCCATTTGCATTACCATTACCAGTATACGAACCAAATTTACTGAAGCCTTGTTTTTCGGCAAAACAATAGCCTATAAGGTCTGTGCTATCTGGTAGTATATTATTATGATCCATTTCAAAATATGTGCTTGTAAAACCAGAACCATTAAAAACATTTCTTCCAGAACCCGATGCTACTACTGGATTAGTATCAAAACGTAAATAATCAATATCATCAGTTCCTTTGTGATGATAAAGATACCATGTATAAGCACTTCCATTTCTATCTTTTGTTATAATAAAATTTGGTATAACACCAAGTCCGTGTTCAATTCTGTGATCCCCTGTATCTTCTACACCTGTAGAGAACGTTACTATACTAAATCCTGCAGTTGTATTAGCTTGATAAGTTCCAGCTTTAGTTGAACCCGCAGTTGTTCCTGTACCAGAGACACTTGTTGTCGTTCCACCATTAGCTTTCCATTGCCAAGAAACAAAAGAAAGTCCGTTTGAATTTACTCTAGCTTCTGTTCCTACAGTAAATCCATCTGTGCCAAAAGCTGTTAGTCCATTAGAATTTGTTGCTTCAGCACTATCTAAATCAGAATACAGTTCTTTTTGTACACCTCGGCTTGAATCATACAAAGAATGATGACCATTACCTACTACATTTGGGTCACCATCTCGTCTTTTTATCCAAACCCAATCTGGTTTAAAGTCACCCGCATTAGCGTCATTAGTTATTGATTGTCCAGAACTTGAGCCTGTATATAACTGTATATAAAAATATGCTGATGGGTCGTCTATTGTTGTATAAGCCATATCTTATCCGTAACTATTAATATTTTTTGTACATAATGCGTAGTACCCTGATGGTACGGCATATTCAAAGTTTCCAAAACCATTTGCGTCTGCGTTGCCTGATGATATAGAAAAAGGAGGATTGCCAAAATTAAATTGACAAGATGCTGTAGTACCAATTCCATTTTGAAACGTTGGAGTAATAAAATTACCCGCAGTATAACCTGAAGAAAAGTTTTTTAATTCTCCTGATCCACCTGCTGGATTACCGCTATTCATCCATGTTCCATTTTTACCATAATATATTTTTGTATTATCAGCATCAACGGCTACCATTAAAATATCTCCATCAGAACAAGCAGTAGAGTTAACAGTTTCTGTGCTTCCATTAAATCTAAAATCGTTAGGACCGCCTGCACTATTTGTAACTAAAGCTGTTTGTTTTAAATTACTGTCATTAGAACTTAGAGTACTATCATTTGATAATTGTAAAATATTAGAATCTAAATTTATCCCTACTTCTACTTTATTAACAAGTTTAACTTCCCAATACCATTTACCTGCACTAAATGCCATTGTACCTGCTGCTCCTTGATCGTTTGCTGTGTTAGTTGCTACTAAGTTGCCGTTAGATAAAGTTACAGAAGTTGTTTGTTGTAATGGATTAAGAGTACAAAAATTATTACTAGCTGTGTCTACAGTTTGAGCACCTGTTCCTGCATTGTTAACAGTATATGTGTTTGAGTTTCCTGAAGAATCAAGTCCTAAATTTCCTGCACTTTCATATTTTTGCCAAAAACCATTAGTACCAAAAGTAAGACCTGATAAATCTGCTTTAGGTTTCCATTCACCCGTAGTAGAATCTGTTTCTCCAAAAGAAGAAGGACCTAGTGCTTGACCATCAATATTAACAAAATTAGTTATGTATCCATCCATATAATCTGCGGGTGTAGATTCTGCTCCTATAGTATGAACTATAGTATTATTCCAACCATATTGAAAACCATTAGTAATGTTATTTAAATTATTTCCATCAAAATTAGTAAATCTTTCACCATTAATATAAAATTTTGTTCTGTTATCAGAAGAACCCTCAGAGGTATTTATAGACAATACAAGATGATACCAAGAAGCAGGATCACGCATTACAAAAGTGTTTGTAGTTGTAAATACATTAAAGTTATTTACTCCAAATCTAACACCACTATCTTGATGCAAAATAAATTGCATGGTGGAATTATTATCAGAACCTGGTGTTCCAAATAATACTGTTCTGTGAGTTGGATTAGCTTTTTTTATCCAACATGATACAGTCCAAATTCCTCTGTTGCCTGCACTACTTGGTGTTCTATTTAAATATGTTCCCATTATGGATCAAACCTCATACTATTTTGTTGTCCTACAGTTATTGCTATACTAAATGCTCTGTCTGCTGTTTGACCCTCTGCATCGGTAGCCGTCACCGTAAAGTTATACGTCGTAGCACTTGTTGCTCCTGACTCTGTTCCTGTTATTGTAGCATTAGTTGCTGCGCTATTCAACGTAAGACCTCCAGGCAAAGCCCCAGACGTTACAGCAAAAGAGACAGCATCTGTCGCTGTAATGGTAATCGTTCCAACAGATGACCCTGCAGCAAAACTACCGAGACTACCCGCCGCTGTTTGCCAAGCTGGTGCGTCTGATACTGTTAGTAATGCTGAACCTGATCGTACGGCTAGTCCGTCAGTGTTTTCTACACGAAGAAAATAGGTGCCATCTACAGGTAAAGTAAATGTTGCTACAATAGTTGTTCCACTTGTAAACGATACTGAGTCTGCTGACACAATAGCTCCTGTTGAAGAATTAATCGCATCGACAAAAGGAACAGAAATATAATTTGTTCCTGTTATAGTAACTGCTGTTTGTGTGTTTTCTATAACACTAGGATTTATAGAACTGATTGTTGGAAATGTTAAAACTGCTTGTACAGTGGTTGAGCCACCTAAAGCAACAGATGATCCATTAATTGTAATTGATGAATTCGCTAATTTTGCATTAGCAATAGAACCTGCTAGTTCGTCGTTGGTAACTGATCCGTTAGGTAATGTTATTGTTGTTCCTGTTGGCAACGTTATGGTGTCACCGTTCTCTCCAATTTGAAGAGCAGTGCCTGATCCTTGTGGTATAATTTTATTTACTTCAAGCGTGCTCATAAAATAAATAAATTCCCTGTTACGGACAGTGTCCCTGTAATAGATACAGGTCCAGCTAAAACGCCAGAGTCCATTGTTTGTGTATCACTGATAGTAGAATTATGTGTAGTAACATAAGCTGTAGGATCCATGACAGGGGATGGCGCCCTCCTTGCTGGATATGTACAAAATACATCTTTTGCACCTGCAGAAAAATTTACTAAATTATCACTATTTGTACTCTCTAAAACAGTGTCTCTTGATAATGTATCAGGGGCTGCATCTGTAACAGTGCCTATTCCTATTTCATATTCCGTGCTACCTGATTGCATCGTAATGCAATAATACGTTGTATTAGTTGTACCGATACCAGCGACAAAAGTTTGAAAACCATCACTTGCTCCTGCAAGGTCCACGGTTCCCGTTCCTGTTGTTGTCGTGGTTTCCTTAACACGATCATTGATAATCAATGCCATGTTAAATCCTTACGATAATCTCAGTATAGCTGTGCTCGTACCTGGTGCTGGAAACTGAATAGTAAACGTGCCGTTAGTTGCTGTAAAATCAGAACCAAAAGCTAAAATACATACTGCGTCCGTTGTTCCAGTTCCACCATCTGTTGTAGTGTTATAGATCATCGCTCCGTTTGCTGTAAAGCTAGCAGAAGTCCATTGAGGATCATTTGAGAAATCAACATAAGCTGTTGATGCTCCTGAACCACCTGTAACAGATTGACCTGTTAAAGTTTCTCCGCCCGCTACGTAAGCTGAACCAGATGTATTTGTTATTTCGTTTGTTGTCGAATAGTCAGTAGTTGTTGCTCCTAAAGTTGCGCTTGATGTAAACAACGCAATTTTAAAAGTATGTCCACCATTCGCAAAATCATGTTTCCCTTCTAAAAGCTCTGCTTTAAAAGAGTTGCACACTGCTTGTGATATAGCCATCTTTTATCTCCTATGGTTGTTGTGACTGCAAAGGAACTCGAATAACACCATCTTGATATTCGTCCCTTCTTCGTCTACCTTGTTGTTCTATTTGCAAGCGTTCTACAGCTTGTTGATAACTTTTATCATATTGAGCAAGTAAGTCATAGGGTCCTTTGAGGAATTTAAAAGCCTCAATTAAACAGCCATACAACAAAACTTGTGGTGCATTCTGACTAACCCATGTTGTGGTATTAGTGGTAGAAAGACCTGTTTCATTACGATTCAAAGCTAATTCTATCTTATATGCTGTATCTGGAGTTGGAGCAAGGTATATTGTGTTTTGATCCCACATAGCATAGTATTTTGGTTTTGATTGTGTAGTTCTATTAGGCCAGTACTCAGTCATATAACTAATATCTTTTTGTACTAAATAAGTTCTTACGTTAGCATCTGTTCCTACAGTTGGATAAATAGAGGCTGTTCTTACAAATGACATAGTGCTTGGAGTAGCACCAGGTAATGTAATAAACTCATTGCCTTGTGTTAATGTTGTAAATTGATAAGCTCTAAATACATCAAGATCTACTTCTCTAAAAATACGAAGTTCTGCTTGATTGATAAGATCATTAATTATAGTTGTGGTTAAAACATCACTAGATGTTTCTGTGTAATTTCTTATTTGATCTACTAATTCTGAATAAGTGGTCATGTTATACTCACTGTTATTGTACCTAAAAATGAACTAATTTCTATATCTTTATTCTCTTGATCTGTCCCTTCTAAAGGTTGCATTGTATTAACAGTCACTGTCTCATCTGCCCCTGGTGCGGGTATGGGGTTAAACTGTGTAATTGTTTGTGTTTTTACACCAAATAAATTTCTTCCACAGAAGTTTGTTGTCAAAGGAACAATAGCACTAATTTTCTGTGCTTTAGCATATTGTAAAGATTGTGGATCAGATACTTTTGGTAAAGGCTCTAACTGCGGATGTTTAGGCTCAAATTCACTAATATGTACCCATGAACCATTCCATTCTTGCACCATTTCATTATAAGGAAATGCCATACCTGAACGATCAGATATTCGCTGTGCAAATTTACCTGATGCATATCTAGCCATTTAGACTCCTGGTAAATATGTTTTAGGTGTTAAAAATAAACTTGTTCTTTCACCATCTTGATCCGCTGCTCGTTGGAACTCATCTTCATAAATTTGTTTTAATAATTGAATTCTGTCTGGCGCTTTTTTCATAGCTATGTAATAAGCTAATCCAGCAGATAAACATGGAAGAAATCGAAAAGGAATCTCATTATTATTCGTGTAATCGCCCGAGTCCTTCATCCGAACAAGAGCATAATATATTAGAGTGTATGCTGAATCTGCAGCAGGATATAGATATAGTGTTGGGTTTATCGTACGTTCAAAATAGTATTGAGTTGGTCGTCCGCTGGTCGTTTTAACAGTATAGTTCCAATACGTAGCTCTACTTATACTTGATGTTGAATAATCATTATTACTTGAATCACGAATAATGACATCAGTAATATCAACAATCTGTGAACTGTCATTAGCCGCAGAACCAAATAAATCAGTTCCTGTTAAAGCTGTTGTATTAGCCGCTAATGTTTTTTCTTGTTTTTGAATTGTCCAAAGATTTAAACCTCTATTAGCCCATTCAGCTAACATTAAATTAAGAGAACGTCTTGCGGTCTTTATATCATAGCCACTACGAATTTGAAGACCGCATCGTTCAAAAGCTTCTTCTGATATATCATCAATTGATAAATTGAAATCTGATGTTGAAGAATACGTAGGCATCTATTTTTTCTTGCCTTTTTTCTTCATTACTTTTTTCTTTTTACCCTTCATGACTTTACCGCCACGTTTCATTTCCATCATCATGCCACCGCCACGTTTTTTAGCAACGCCACCTCGTTTCATTGGAACTGATTTTTTCTTACCCATCATATCGACCTCCGAATATTCGTTTAAAGGTTTTTTGTCTAGATACTACGACGTCTTTATAATACCCTTTTGGCCACTTCTTATAGTAACCTTGACGATGTAGTTTATCAGAAGCTTCCTGTAATTGCGAGAACTTTTGTATCAACATCATAGAATACATAAGATCACTCTCTACAAGTGGGGTCTCCCCATTTGGAGTAACCAGAAACTCTTGTTCTTCTTCATTGGCTGGATTGAGGGGATGAAAACCCATAAAAAATATATCCTTTTCATTATACCAATCATTGTATGCATCAATAATATCCTGAAATTCCTCTAGAGAATAATTAAAGTATGGATCACAAAATATCAATATCTCATGGATATGAAAATCTAATTGTTTTAATTGAGCGTTAAGTTGTGTTTTATACCATTTGTTCTTTCTCTTTACTTCAATAATAACTTTATTATTCTGCCATGTTTTCTTTGCAAAAGGACATGCGGGAAAACCACCTAAATGTTTATTAGGTATCTCAAGAAAGTGTTCAGACCACTTACGTACGTCTTTTTTTATTTCTTTTTGTAAATGTTGCGACATTCTTTGGTTTAGGTCCTGTATTGCCTGCAGCTCTTTTTCTAGCAACAGCAGATTTCTTCTGTCCTGCTGTCATGCTTTTAGCTTTTGCTATAGGAACACATTTTGGATATTTTCTTTTACTGCCTTTAGATCTACCACAAGGTTGATACTTACCATTCTTTTTGGGAGCACCTATATCTACCCATTTTTCTTTTACCCACTTTCGTAAGGACATTTATGTTACTGCGGTTACTTTACGTTTATTTTCCATAATACCACCACAACCTTTAGCAATGCCTCCTTGATTATAGTTGGATACCTTTTTTCTTTGCTGAGAAATTTTATTAATCATTCCTCCATCAGCTTTTTTCTTTGGTTTCTTTTTACCGCCTGGTGTTACTTTTCCAGAACACACAGCACTTGCATACATGTTTGCATAAGCAGAAGGGTAAACTTTAAATTTTCTTTTAGCTGCAGCTTTTCCTCTAGCACATAATTTACCCATGACCTTGACCTCTATATTTAACGTGTTGACGTCTTTTGTTTTTATTCTTCGGCCTACTGCGTGAAGAATTACCTATACTAGTTCTTTTTTTAATAGGTGTAAAGTATTGGTTATTTGGGAGTTTAGCTACCATTACTTCATTTGAGATAAAGGATTAGCGAGAGTTAGCTTAATTTGTTTATCAATGCTTTCTTGTAATTCTGTCATAGCTTCATTTAGCTCATTTTCTAATTTTTGCATATCAGACTCAATACCATCCACCGTTAATTTTAAGTCTTTTTCATTTGATCTAGAATCTTCTTTTACTCTTGTCTCTACATCCTCAACAATTGTTTCAATACGTCTCACATCACCTTTTAAATCGTTTTTTAATTCTTTAGCTACATCTGCCACTAATCCAACTTCTTCTAGAATCATACTCATTTCACTCTGTAGCATTTCTACTTCTTGTTGTACTAAATCTATACGTTTATCAAAGCCTGAAAGGTCAGGGCTGACATATTGAGATATGGTATCTTTCATCGTTAGATAATCCTTATAAAATTCAAACGCGCCCCACGCACCACCAAGCAATGTACCTAGTGCTGTTAAGACAACGACTATCTTTCCGCCTTTAAACTTTAAACCCGCAAATTCTAATTCTGCCACTGTTGCATTACCATTTCGTTCATTAGCCCATCACTTCCTGCAAACAAGAAATATTGTGCTATATTGTTTGTTGTAAGTTCAGCATCAGGAATAAACTGATCTGTAAAAAATCCTTCAATATCATTCAGTTGTTTTTGTGAATCAAAGAATGATTTTGAATTACCTAATACTTGCATCACAATTAATGTTTTTAACTGATTTGCTGAATCATATCTACCTTTATCACCCATCTTCTCTAATATTTTTTTCGCCGCCACTTCTTTTTTACTTTCCTCTTGTTTAGGCTCTTCTTTAGGTTCTTCTTTTTCTTCTACTTCCTCAACCTCAACTTCTTTAGTTTCATTTTCAGTAGCCTCTGGTGCGCTTTCTTCCTGCTTAGGCTCCTCCTGCGTTTCAGGTTCAGGCTCTGTAGTATCTTCTTCAGTAGGTTCATTTTGTACCTCCTCTGGTTGTGGATCTGGCTCATTTACCTCTGGTTCAGGCATCTCCATTTCCATTTCCATCTCTGCTTCTATCTCTGTCTCAACACTCGCCACTTCTATTTCTGGCATTTCCATTTCCATCTCTGGTATTTCTACCTCCATGACAGGCATTTCTATTTCCATTTCCATTTCAACCATTTCGTAAGAAACTTCTGTATCTGGTTCTTCAATTGGTTGTATATCTATTTCACCACCTGGTTTTTCTACAAAATCATTATGATCAAAAAAATCTTCTACAATATCTATAACTTCTGTTTCGGTACTACCACCGTAAGCAACCCACATTTCTACAGATGTAATCGTTTGTTGTACTATTGTAGAAATAGTGTTGTATAACACACGAATGCTTACGTCATCAAAAACTGGGCCCACGGCTAAATTCACATCACGTCCGCCTACCTCTATAATTAAATTTGTAATGGTGCCTGAAAAATCAAAGCCACTTTCGTATACTTGATAACCACTATTAACACCCGACTCCGATAAAATATCAGTACCACTAAATACCTCAGTAGTTCCGTCTCTTCCTGTAATATGCATATATATTCTATCTTGAGCATCTTGCTTATCAACTTTGATAGAATAGTTAGTTCTACCTCCATATTTTATATCGAGTTCAGATACATCAACTGTTTGTATAAAGGTGGTTCCCATTCCTTCAACACCCATAGCGCTTGTATTATTATCAGACCCTGTAATTTCAGCGCATCTATCAGTTCCTAAATCACCACAATAAGTTCCTGTAGGCATACTAGCGGGACCTTGGCCACCCCAGTCTGAGCCCATTGAACCGTCCTTCGAAGTCGCTACATATCCGTTGTCACTATCAAGAATATCACCACTATCTTTGTTTTCGACGGTGGTGGTTGTAATATCTTTTTCGGTGGTTGTGGTAGTTAGAATACCATCGGGTTTCATTTCAATTGTTTCAGTTACTGTTTCAATAATAACTTGATCAACAACCTCGTCACATAAACCGACAGTTGTTGTGGAGCAATCTACTTGTGCTTTACTAGAAAAGGATAGGGAGACCGATATACATAGCCATAGCCAAAAATAAAAACTTTTTGAATTCGCCATCATCTACATCCTCATTTATATTAATTTTTAAAACATCATCTTTAAATACCATGCTACCTTCTGGTATCATATGTGGATTTGATTTCCATTTCTCTAAAGCTTCACTGCCAATAGAACCCATGTACGGAGGTGGTGTTCCTGCCATCACTAAACTGTCAAACACCCTTGAGTCTTGTGCTAATATACTCACCGCCGCAACTTTTAGGCCTGCAGCATACATCTGCCTACTGAGCTTGAGCAATTGACACAGCTCATCGTCCACTACAACGCCTGTAGCCAAACCAAGTATATTTGTTTGTATGGCGCCTGACGTTGCTACTTTACAAACATCAGAATTGTTTACAACAACACTTGGCGCCGAAGCAGTTGGCGGTGTCGAATTTGTCACCACCGTCGAAGACACAGTGTTTGTCTCTCCATAAATTTTTTGTGAAAATAATAAAATTGATAATACTAATAAAACTCTCAACACTTCCAACGTCTCCTAGCCTGTCGTAATCTTGAATTTGGATTAGCCGCAGCTT
>Ga0208149_1000897_pt1 | contig 11227 bp, 22 predicted proteins | sample DEB08_DNA_15_FD_184533 | JGI IMG/M metagenome (GOLD analysis project Ga0208149, IMG submission 184533) | Aqueous microbial communities from the Delaware River and Bay under freshwater to marine salinity gradient to study organic matter... | ecosystem: Environmental > Aquatic > Marine > Coastal ... | reverse complement strand
TCAATTCCGCTTTTTCTTGCAATAAATTTACTTTTAGCTTTTTCTATTAAGCTTTGTTGCTCTTCATTTACTTTTAAGTTTTTTTTTATTTTGTAAAAGTTTATGTATTGTGTTATTCTAGTCATTTTTTAATATCTCTTTCCAGTTTTTTATGTTCTTATACTCTTTTCTAAACTCTTTTAAGTCTATATCGTCCATAACAATATTTCCTTTTAGGTTCTTGACTGAATAAAGTCTTTCGTATGTTTTTTTAGTGTCGTTCCATTCTTCTGACTTCTTTACTACATATCCTGACTCTTCATCGTCGATTTTTAGTGTAAGATCTCTACTTAATATTACTTTCATAATTATTTATTTACCAGTTGAGCCATAACCACCCCTGCCAGTATCTTCAATATTTTTTACAATCTCCATTTTACTTAGATATAATGGCCTTATTAGCATTTGAGCGATTTTATCTCCTTTGGTTATTGTGTAAGGCTCGTGTCCTGCGTTATAGAGAATTACTCCTATTTCTTTACGATATGAATTATCTATTGTGCCAGGTGTATTTAATACTGTTATTCCATGTTTTAAGGCTAGTCCTGATCTTGGTCTTATGTCTGCTACTGCATAGGCTTCTACATGACTACAAATTTTATTATTGTATTTCTTTTTATAGCTCCACTCTTCAAGTAAATACAATATTTCATTTGTATTAAAGTCTTTTTTAGCTTTTCCGATTCTTTGTCTTTTTGAATATTTAATTGGCAACTCAATCGCTATTCCTGTTTTTACTAGGATTCTTCCTTGCGGATATAGTGTGCAAGACGATTTATTTTCTTTTGAATTACCTGTTAGATGAAAAAAATCGTTGCTATTACTGATATAACAATGATCTTCAATTATTGCTATATCTGCTTTAATTTCCTGATCTTTTAAATTTATTGCACAAAAATCATCTGCATATATATCCCATAAATCGCCCTCATTCTCTTGAGTCGGTGCCTTTGCTGTTTCTGTTAATAGTTTTATTTTAAATGGTATCATAATTTTTTTATTTTATTAATAGGTTTTTCCTTGATTGTAGGCTCAAAAAATATTATCCCTTTATCCTGCTAAAGCGAATTTAACTATTTCTAGCATCAAGGACAGTCAAGCACTTCAACCTAAAAAGCACTATACTACAAAAAATAAGCAGGAGGGCATTCCGTTAATTGATTAATAACCAATCTATAAATCGTTCCATATCTTTTTCGGCTTCTGCTTCGGTTTCTCTATATGGAAATTCGTCTGGATTATCTATTTCGATCCCAATAGATTTAAAACCCTCAATTTCTTCTCTTATTTCTTTAGCATAAAATAATTTATTTTCTGGATCATTAAAGAAATCTTGTTCTGACTTATGGGCTTCTTGACTTACAAAAATAAATCGAGGCTTATTATCGGCAAGAAATGTTTTTCTTATTTGGAATAAGCTAAATATATCGTGTTTTTTTTGATATTTTTTTAATTTCTCTTCTATGTTGTTGTTACAATAAAGTTCTACTGTGATTGGTTTTTGTTCCATAATTTTATAATTAATTGATTAATAACATTCTCAGGAGGTTCGTATTCTTTTTCCCAAGATTCCCCAAAGACTTTAAATTGTCTGTCAGTTGGGATTTCTCTCCAAGTCAATATTAAGAAACCTTTACGATCCTTGATTGACTCAAGATTTTTTAAATTTTTAAAAGCTATTCGATCTAACACCCTAATAACTCCCTCCGCTCTAGCGTCAGAATTATCATGTAGTATATTTATATAAACAGCATCTTTTTTTAAAACTCTTTTATACTCCATTCTAAAAAGGTATTTTGTCATCTAGCAAATCCTCTGGCTGGTATCCGTTAGCCTTCGCTTGATTATGCTTATCTACTGCTTCAAATTTAGCTTTGTTAATTACTACTTTTGCATAAGTGATTGTCTTTCCTGTTTGATCTTGAAAATTATCAACCATTAAACCAATTTCAGCGTCAAATAATTGACCTCGAGAATTTAAAATTGCCCTTTCTGTTTCTCTATCTATTGTAGACCTAAAAGCAATAAATGGCAAGGTTTTTGATATATATTTATCATCTTTTTTGCTAGAAATACTAACTTTTCCGGTAATAGATTTTTCGTTCTCCCTTACCTCAAAAGTACCTTTTTCATATTGATTATTTTCTTTGTTGTATGTGTTTGATATTCTTAGTTTTTGCATTATATTAAGTGTTTAATTTTTTATAATTTCAATTTCTTGATCTAAACATTTATGGATAGAATTGTTTCTTCTTCCTGCGATCGATTTACATTTCAAAAATTTGTAAGCTATACAAAAAGCATGATATTGGATAATCCAAGCGTAGATGTTGTAAGCTATGATGTTGTGAGCTATGATGTTGTAAGCGTCGATGTCAAAATTAGCCACGATGTTTTTAGCGTAGATGTTCTTAGCGTAGATGTTGTAAGCGTTGATGTTGTGATAAGCTATGATATTGTGAGCTTTGATGTTGATAGCGTCGATTTTGTAAGCTTTGATGTTGCGAGCTATGATGTTCCAAGCTTTGATGCTACAAGGGATTTCGCAATCAAAAATTATTTCTAAACTTTCATCTAAAACAATCCGATTATCCTTAGCTGTTGCGATTAAATTATCTAGTTCTTGTTGTGTTTCTATTTTCATTATATTAAGTGTTTAATTTTATCTAGTTGGCTTTTTGTTAGTTCGATGGTTACTTTTTCTTCTTCTTTTTTTATAATTTCAATTTCTTGTTCTAAACATTTGTGTAAAGAGTTTTCTGTTTCTCCCGAAATTGATTCGCATTTTAAAGATTCGTATGCTATACAAAAAACACAATATTCTATGTTGCGAGCTTTGATGTTGATAGCGTCTATGTTGTGAGCTTTGATGTTGATAGCGTCTATGTTGTGAGCTTTGATGTCGTTAGCGTTGATGTTGTGGTAAGCTATGATATTGTGAGCTTTGATGCTCCAAGCTTTGATGTTCCAAGCTTTGATGTTGCAAGGGATTTGGCAATCAAAAATTATTTCTAAACTTTCATCTAAAACTATTGTATTTGATTCATCTGCTGTTGCGATTAAATCATCTAATTGTCTTTGTGTTTCTATTTGCATTATATTAAGTGTTTAATTTTATCTAATTTCAATTTCTTGATCTAAGCATTTGTGGAAAGAGTTTTCTCTTATTCCTGAAATTGAGTTACATTTCAAAGATTCGTAAGCTATACAAAAAGCATGATATTTTATGTTTTTAGCTTTGATGTTGCAAGCTATGATGTCGTAAGCGTCGATTTTGTCAGCTTTGATGTTGATAGCGTCGATTTTGTCAGTTTTGATGTTGTGAGCGGTAATGTTTTTAACTTTGATTTTCCAAGCTTTGATGTCTCTAGCTTTGATGTTGCAAGGGATTTCGCAATTAAAAGTGATTTCCAAATCCTCGTCTAAAACTATTGTATTTGATTCATCTGCTTTTGCAATTAAATCGTCTAGTTCTTGTTGTGTTGTTATTATCATTATTCGTTGATTTAAATTGATTACACAGTTTATATTATAAGCTGGAATTCTAAATGTCAAACATAAATATTAATTATTTTAATTTAATGTTGTTATCTTTTATTTCCTGTAAAATTCTTTCTATTGATTTTGATATATGCTCCATAATTATTTAATTTATTTCTAAAAATCGCCCAAAATTACCCTGAATCATCACATTTGAAACACCTGTTCGTCCATGTCTATTCTTAGCAATTATTATCTTTCCAGAGTCTGAAAAATACCCGTCCTCCTTATCTTCTCTTCTATCTCTGTGTAATATCATAGCAACATCTGCATCTTCTTCTATACCTCCACTACTTTTGAAGTCATTAATTGTTGGCTCTTGATTACTTCCTTCAACTGCTTTTCTGTTGATCTGTGCTAATGCTAAAATTGGAATATCGAATTGTTTTGCTATTGATTTTAAGGCTGTTGTGTTCTCTTTTATTATTAAAGATTCATTTTTATTTCTAGTGTCCTCACCTTTCATAATTTGAATATAATCCACAACTACTAAGTCTACTGGTTGTTTGTCTATCTGGTTTTTAATAATCTGCTTAATTTGTGTTATATTTAGTCCAGATGAATCATTGACATATATCTTCATATTTCTCAATTCTTCTTTAGCCTCTTGTAAATCTGCTACTTCGGATTGGTTTAGGCATTTCTTCTGAATCTTCCAATTATCAATAGATTTCATGTTTGACAAGAATTTATACATTACATTTCTTTTATCTACTTCTAGCGAAATAAAGAGGCATCTTTTACCTGATCGACTTGCATTTAATATAATATTTTGCCCTATGGTGGTTTTTCCAACTGAAGGTCTTGCCCCTATAATATAAAGCTGTTTTGCATAAAGTCCGCCATTTATAAGATTATCTAATTTAGAAAATCCTGTTTCTACAAATTTATCACTTAAGCCCTCTGCATCTTCTTTGTCAAGATCGTCAAGAATGTCAGAGGTGCATTGCGTTTGTTTTTTAGGTTCTTGAAACTCCAATCCTGCAATTTTATTCTGGAAGTCTGACGATAAATAGTTAAAACTCTTTTCTTGTAATTCGTTTTTACAATTTTCTATTAACTCGTAAAACTCTCTTTTTTGCCATAACTCAATTAATGTTTTGGCATAGCTTCTTAAATCAGCAACTCCATTTGCTAATTGCATTAATATCATTAAGTATTTAGAACCTCCTAAATCTTTAAATATCGTATTGTTTTGCATAAAGTTTTTAAGTGTCACAGGATCGGCGGTTCCCCCTTCTCTTCCTATTCTTATAAACTCCTTCCAAATTTCTTGATGCTCGATATAAGAAAAATGCTTTGATTCTAAAATATCAGCTACATTTAATAATAAGCTGTTATTCATTATTGCAGTTCCCAATATTACTTGTTCTGCTTCTTGATTTTGATAAATAGTCATAATTAAAAATTGTATTCTAACCCATTAACCCCCAATTCGTTTTTTAAAGAATTTAATATCTTTTCTTTAAGATCGTTAGAAAATGAATTATATTTATAAAAATTATCTTTGGTCATAAATAACTTTGCCTTATTTGAGTGTGTGACCTCTATTTTATTTATTAATGTGTCATTCATCATTTTATTGATTAAATCGGCTGTGTGTTGCTCTGTGTTTGATTCTGACTGATTATATTCATCTTTCCAACACTCTTGATTTAACCATGTAGCAGGATATTTCCAGAATTGACTGTCTTTCGATCTATTTTTAATATAGCTATCTAATCCTGACATGATATTCTCAAAGCTGTCTTTCTTTAATGCTGCCTTGAGTTTATTTTTAACATCACTAGGACTTTTCTTTTTTCCGTATTTATTATAAAATTCTTCAAATTGCTTATCTATTAATTTACTATCTTTCTTACTATCACTATCACTATCACTATAGGCATGTTTCGCATTCGTTTGTATGCCATCGCATGCGGTCGCATCCCATCGCTTTTTAGCATTTTCTTTGTTTTTCCTGCATTTTTCTTCATATTTCTCTTGATCTCTTTTGAATTGATTTATAAAAGTTGTGACTAATAAATCTAAAACAGGATCAATATCTTCTGGTAATTTGTTATTGATTTGATAATGGTAAATAACTTTAAAAAGTTGTCCAGCTTGCTTATCTTCCATTTTATCTAAAATGGATAAACTATCTTTGTGTAAAATGAAGCTTTTAGAAGTATTTCGATTTGTCATCAGTCCTATATTTAGTGGCGGAAGTGAGGGACTGATTTCTCACTTCCATAAAGAAAAAAATGTCTTATTATCAGTCCAGACAAAGTAAGTATTTATTAAATGATTCTAAATGTCAAGTAATTATTTTAGGAAGGATCAGGAGGGGGAAAACCAGAACCCCCTCCCTTCAATCATGCAACTTATAATTAGATAAAATGAAAATCTAATTTTAGGGGTGCTGTAATCAACTCAAATCATAGATAGGTTACACCCCTATGGGTGGAGAATGTTAGAAGTGTGAGAAACCACCCGAACACATTTTAATATTATAAAAATTATTTTGCAAATAAAACTTGACATTTAGAATTGTAGGTTATAAACTAGATATTGTAATTAACTTTAATCCCTTAAATATGTTAGAATTATTAAAAGAATTAGAAAGATTAACAAAATCTTTAGATAAAGATATTGATAAATTAAAATTAGACATTGAAGAGTTAAAAGATGGCTCGGAAAAGTTAAAAGAATTAACAATCAAATAAAATTAATTATGATAAATTTAAAAGACACAGCAATAGCAACTGTAATGGTTTTAACTTCTGTTGTTTGTATTATAATTGGTTTAATAAAATTAATTATGATAAATTTAAAAGACACAGCAATAGCAATTATAATGGTTTTAACTTTCGTTGTTTGTATTATAATTGGTTTAATAAAATTAATTATGATAAATTTAAAAGACACAGCAATAGCAACTGTAATGGTTTTAACTTTTGTTGTTTGTATTATAATTGCTTTAAATTATGGGGTAGATCATTGTAAATCTCTTTATGATAACAATGATGAGGTTAGACAATGTTTAAATATTTAGTTATGATTTACACAATAGAAACAAACAACGGAGGATTTGAAGGTGAATCAATAGAAGAAATTATTGCAGTTATAGTGCATGATTGCATTTCTAAGGATTGGACTCCTGATATTAAAGATATTTTTTGCGATGGCGAAGAAGTAGATTATAATATTTCTGAAATCCAAAAGCAAGTTGATGATGAGATAGATTATATTAAATATGAAGGCGGAATTGATCATGAAGGAAAAGATATGAATTATTTTGATCAAAAAAGACTTGACCTTTAGAATTGTAGATTATAAAATTAATTATGTAATTAACTTAATCAAAAAACTATGACAGAAGAAAAAAAACTAAACTATTTTGAACAATTAAACAATATAAATGTTCAAGACAAAATTGAGAAAAAAGGTAATCTATCTTATTTATCGTGGGCTTTTGCTTGGGAGCAGTTAAAAATTAAACATCCTAAATCACAATATAAAGTTTATGAGAGAGAAAACGGAGTTATATATTGGACAGATGGAAAGACCGCTTGGGTCAAGGTATCTGTTACAGTTGATGATATGGAGCATATAGAATATTTACCAATAATGGATTGCAAAAACAAGTCTATACCAGTTGATCAAGTTAGCTCTTTTAATGTTAATACATCTATTCAAAGAGCATTAACAAAGGCAATAGCAAGGCACGGTCTAGGTTTATATATCTATGCAGGCGAAGACATACCCTCAGCAGAAAAAGATGATATTCTAGAAGAAGAAAAGAAAGAAACAAAAGAAAAAGAAATTAATAAAAAACTTAGTAAAGTCTTTGATGATGATATGAAAGAAGTTATGAAAAATGTTAATAAAAATACAGCGGAAGAAATGAAAAATGCAATTAATGAATGTAAATCAAAAGATGCAGTTGACGAAAAATATCTAGAATATAAATCAGACATGGCAAAATTATATAAATATGATATATCTTTGTTTAATGAGGTAAAAGAATTTAAAGAAAATGTTAAATCTTTATTACAATAACTATGAAAGACAAAATTTTTGATGAAGAGGTAGTAAAATATATTTCATATTTAGGTATAAATATGCATAGTATAGGTAAATTGCAAAAAAAGAAACTTAAAGAGTATTCAATATCAGTTTTAAAAGAAATAATAAATGCTATTGAGAAAAATGATTTTTCTTTAATTAAAAAACACTTAGCATACTCGCCAGCAGGTGATTGCATGGGTAAGGATAATGCGTTTATAGATTTTGGTGCAGTTACTGGATCTATTATGGATATTGAAGATTTAGTCTATTATTTGACAGGCGAGCGATTAGATATAAAATAAATTACAATAACTATGATAATTAATTATTTTAAAACAAAAACTGAATTATTGGAAGAAATTGACATATTAAAAACAAAACTACTAATTAATAAAAATTTAATTAGAAGATTTAAAAATTTACATAATAATAAAAAAACTATTCCAACTAAAACAACAAGAGATTTTTTAAATAACTTAGAATTGCAATTAAATGAAATCAAATAAATTAACAAATCAAGCAGTCAATAATCTTATCGGCAAAAATCTAAGAAAGGTTAGAGATGCTAAAGGAAAGAGTCGTAGAGAAGTATCGGAAAAACTTGGAGTTAGTGCAAAAAGCTTAGAACAATGGGAAAAAGGAATCATGCAAATAAAATTGTCTTGGTTGATCTTTATTGCTGATATATTAGGCGTATGTGTTACTGATCTAATCCCTACACAAAGAGAAATTAATAAATTATTGCATGAAGTATAAAGAATACAAAAAACAGTTAGAAAGTATTAGATATTCTAAAAATCAAATAAAATATAAAAAAATAACTACCGGAAATGGTAATGCTTTTGATCAATATGATAATGACTGTGATTTTGAAAGGAATTTACAGATGGAAAATAACTTAAAAAGGAGATATTATAAACAAGAAGATGCAAAAGATTCTTTTTCTTCTTGTTATGCTAAAAAAACCAATCGCCAAAATAGTGCTTTTCATAGTGCAGTAGTGCAGTTATTACCGCAATACAATGAATATTTAGCAAATCATGGGGCAGATAGATTCGGTAAACTTGTATATAATGAAGATACATTTAAACAAGCTTTAAAAGTGGAGGCAGGATATTTTAGAGAGATAAAAAAAGAAGAAGCTTTAATTTATGTAAAGATGAATAGACAAGAATTAAAAAAACTGTTACCAAATGCAACAGTTGAGGAGTTAGTTGATGCTAGATTGAGGCAAAAAGAAATAGGAAGAATTAGAGATGCTACAAAAGAACAAATGATAGATGTATTAAAAGCTATTGAAATATGGGCGATGGATAAGGGTTTTTTATTGTGTATTGAAAAGGAGTTAATGGATTAAATAAAATAATTATGATTAGTAAAGAAGTTTTAATTCTCGTACTTTGTGTAACAGTCGGTATAAAGTACAAAGCTGATAAATATTTTGAGTTAGAAGAAAAAAGCTATAAAAAGTATAGAAAAACTATATCAATAAATAATTATGGAAATAACATTGCTTGATCTTCCAAAAATATCTACTAACAAGATTTATGCAGGGGTTCATTGGAGACAAAGAAAGGAACAGAAAGATCAATATTTGATATTAACAAAAAACGAAATGAAAAAACTGGATAAAATAGAAAAAAAGATCGAGTTAGAATTTATTTTCTATTTTAAATCTAGGGTGCTTGATTCTTCTAATTGTTCTTATATGGGGAAATTACTAGAAGATTGTCTTGTTGCTCATGGAGTATTGCAAGATGATACTATTAAGTATGTTGGTAAGGTTAGTTATCAAAGCTTAAAAGGAGATCAAAATAAAACTATAATTAAAATAATATGAAAGTACTAAGTTTATTCGACGGAATTTCAGGATGTAGGCAAGCATTGAAAGAATTAAATATTGATTGCGAGTATTATGCTAGTGAGATTGATAAATATGCAATACAAGTTGCTAAAGCTAATCATTCTGATATTATCCATATTGGAGATGTAAAAAATCTTTTTAAATACCATCATTTTAACGATGGTAGATATAATCAATTTTACAATATAGCTAGAGGCAATTTTGACTTACTTATAGGTGGAAGTCCATGTCAAGACTTATCTATTGCTAAAAAAGATCGTAAAGGATTGCAGGGTGATAGATCAAGTTTATTTTATGAGTATGTAAGAATATTAAACGAAGTAAAACCAAAATACTTTATACTTGAAAATGTAGCTAGTATGAGTAAAGAGAGTAAAAATATAATTACTAAGGAATTATTTAATATAGAACCTATAATCATTAATAGTGCTTTACTAACTGCTCAAAATAGAAAAAGACTTTATTGGGTTGGTAAGTTAATTGATGGAGAATATAAGCAAGTAAAGATAGAACAACCAAAAGATCAAGAAATATATTTAAAAGACATTATAGAAGACGGGATTGTTGATCGTGATAAGTCTTATTGTGTTGATAAAGTCAAGTATGAAACAATAAAGAAATCTTATCAAAAAAGAGTTAATAAAATATCAAGTGAATTTAATCAGTATTTAAAAGAGTCTAGGGGCGGTCTTACTTATAAGGAAATAGCTATAAATCTTAATTTACCACTTACTCAAGTTGAGCATTATTTTAGAACCGATAAATCAAGGGCAATTCCTAATATAGAAAATTACAAAAAACTCAAAGAGATTCTTTCTTTAAATAATAATTGGGACAAGTTAGTAATGGAGTTTGAAACAAAACAATCTACTTATGAACAAAATTTAAGACTGTATAATATCAACGGAAAAAGCCCTACTTTAACTTTAAATTGCAATGTTCCTATCAGGGTAGGACACTTTAATAAAAGCGAGATTATAGCAACACAATTAGGCAATTCTAAAAACTGGGGAAATGCAATTAATAAGACAGGAAAAGCATTTACTTTAAGAGCTAGCCAGCCGAATGGGGTTATAATTGATCAGAATATAAGAAAATTGACAGTAAATGAGTGTTGTAGATTACAAGGTTTTCCTGATGGATATTGTGATTCAGTTAGTAAAACACAAAGCTATAAGGGATTAGGCAATAGTTTTACTGTCCCAGTAATTAAACACTTAATTCAATCAATATGAAAGCAACTAAACAAGAAAGGGCATACATGGGTCGTGTTGCCGAATTAGGCTGTGCAATCTGTGGAGGAATACCAGAAATACATCATAACACAAAAAACAGGGGCTATGGGGCTAAATCAAGCAATTATGATATAATGGGTTTACGCCCTCGCCACCATCGAGGAGAAGAGGGTATTCATCATATAGGGGTAAAAACATGGGAAGATAAATATAGCGATCAAGATGATTTGGTTAAGCAGGTTAAATTAAGAGTATATGCTGATATATTACAGTCGGATTATCCTAAGTATTATGCGGAAGAGATTGGAAAGAGTGTTAGGGAGTTAGAAAGTTTTATTTTAAAATATGCAGTATAATTTATTTGGGCAGGTAACTATCCCAGAAAATATAAAAAATTTAAGGATTCCTTATATGGGAAGCAAAAATAAAATAGCTATTGATCTATTGAGGGAAATGTTAAAGGTAAAACCGAAAGCAAAATATTTCTATGATTTATTTG
>Ga0208149_1000883_pt1 | contig 11341 bp, 11 predicted proteins | sample DEB08_DNA_15_FD_184533 | JGI IMG/M metagenome (GOLD analysis project Ga0208149, IMG submission 184533) | Aqueous microbial communities from the Delaware River and Bay under freshwater to marine salinity gradient to study organic matter... | ecosystem: Environmental > Aquatic > Marine > Coastal ... | reverse complement strand
CTTCATCAACAAGTTACCCATAGTCGCAGAGGAGTTCCATCCTAGTGACAGCACCATTGTCGTAGCTGACAGCAAGATTGGTTGGGCTTCTGCGTTCAGAGAGTTAATCAGCTTACTGTATGCAGGTAAAATACCTAAGTGGGATATGCACAAGGTACGCCCATCTGGTGCTAGACTCAAGACATTCGGTGGTCGTGCTAGTGGTTCTGAACCTTTGGAAGCCTTGTTTAGTTTCTGTGTAGGTATATTCCAGAAGGCACAGGGTCGCAAGCTGACCAGTATTGAGTGCCATGATATATGCTGTAAGATTGCAGAGGTTGTAGTTGTAGGTGGTGTGCGTAGGTCAGCCCTTATCTCCCTGTCCAACCTGTCAGACCCTCGCATGGCTAAAGCTAAGTATGGTGACTGGTGGCGTAACGAAGGTCAGAGAGCATTGGCTAACAACAGTGTAGCGTACACAGAGAAGCCAGACTTTGAATCATTCCTGTCTGAGATGCAGACTATGTATGAAAGTAAGGCAGGGGAGCGTGGCATATTCAGCCGTATCGCGGCACAGAAGGTAGCCGCTAGGAATGGTAGGCGTGACAGTGAGCAAGACTTCGGTACTAACCCTTGCTCTGAGATTATCCTACGCAGTAATCAGTTCTGTAACCTGTCGGAGATTGTGGTACGCCCAGAGGATGACCTCAAAGACTTGAAGCGTAAGTGTGAGGTCGCGGCAATCATAGGTACACTACAGGCTACCTTGACTGACTTCCGCTACTTACGGAATGTATGGAAGAGAAATACGGAAGAGGAAGCCCTATTGGGTGTCAGCCTAACAGGGATATGTGACCACTACTTACTAGGTAAAGATGGTAAGGACTTAGAGCGTTGGCTTACGGAGATGAAGGATGTTACTATTGCAACCAATAAAGAGTGGGCTTATAAACTTGGCATTAATCAGTCTGCGGCTATTACTTGTGTTAAGCCAAGTGGCACTGTATCTCAGCTTGTTGATTCTGCTTCTGGGATTCATCCTCGTTTTAGCAAGTACTACATTCGTAGAGTACGCTCAGACAAGAAAGACCCACTGGCACAATACATGGAGGAAGCAGGATTCCCTGTAGAAGATTGTGTAATGAACAAATCTACAAAGGTGTTTAGTTTCCCTACCAAGTCACCTAAGAATAGTACAGTGGTGAAAGACGTAGGTGCTATGCAACAGTTAAGACTGTGGAAGAAGTACCAAGACCATTGGTGTGAACATAAGCCAAGTATCACTGTGTACTATACAGATGACGAGTTCCTCCAGATAGCGCAGTGGATTTGGGAAAACTTTGATGCGACTAGTGGTATTAGTTTGTTGCCTGTGAGTGACCATGTTTATCAGCAAGCCCCCTATGAAGATATAACTTATGATAAGTACAGAGAGTTGGTTAAAGGTATGCCAAGTGATGTAGATTGGAGTGAGTTAGAGAAGTATGAGAAGGATGACAACACGACAGGCTCTCAAGAATTAGCCTGTGTAGGTGGAGCGTGTGAGATAGTGTAGTAAAACTAAGGGAGCGTAATGCTCCCTTTTGTTTATTCTTCAATTATACCTAAGTCTGCTTTTAGCTGTGCGGCTTCCTCACTGGACAAACCATTTATAACGTCACTAACGATAAGCATAGCCGCTGTTTCTCTGGCGGCATCATCTTTAAATTTTTGTTTGTTAAACGCTAACAGTCTATTTACTGCTTTAGGGCTATAAGCTAGTTTAGATAAGAATATAGGAGAACCTAGAATGAAAGCCGCGCTACCAAGTGCCACAGGTAATGATGCTGTCGTGGATACACCTAATGCAACCCCCTGTCCTGCTTTAAATAACTCAGAACCAGTTTGGAATTCCTTTCCTCGTAAGAATAGAACACCCAAGTTACCATCTGGTCGTTTACTAGCTTCTGCCATAGCGTTTAAAAGCTGATTAACTTGTGCATAGTCTTCGCCCATAATAGCCTTAAGTCTTGCCTTTTCAGCAGGTCTCTGAAAACGAGCCGCTAAGTCGGCATAAGTGCTTATGTCAAAATCTGGACTATCCATTTTAGGTATTAAATTTTTAAGGAAAGACTGTCTAATAGCATTTTTAGCTTCTTTAGCACTGCCATAAGGTATTTCGTTATTTATTTGTTTTGTTTTTGCTAGTTGTGCATAAGCGTTATCAATACTAGCTAACATAGCGTTTATTTTACTAACACTGCTACTTGTAGTTAAAAGTTTACCTATCGAATCATAAACACCTTTTTCTGCTGATTTAACTATATTGGCGTTTATTACTGGCAGAATACCTTTCATAGTTTCTGAGTATGTGTTCTTTAAAACCTCATAAGACTTTGCGGCTTCTGGGTCGGTCTTTCTAAGTATATCTAAAATACCTTGTTTAATATTATTCTGGAGTTCCCCCATTTGTTTATCTACAGCCGTATTGTAGTTAGGCGACCTTATATCCCCAAACCTCTTCATCTCATTAGTCAACATTTTGTCAATTTTAAGAAGAGCCTCGCCTGTCATGTTAGGATATTTTAATATATTATTTAACTGTTCATTAATAAAATCGTTTGTTTCTTTAGACAACAATGTATTGCGTGTAGTTACTTTTTTACCTGCCTCAACACCAGTTGACACAACACTGTTTGCATTTTTAAAAGCTAGTAATTGATTCCGTAAGGGAGTAATATCAACAGACTTCTGACTCAAGGTTTTGGTTATTTCTTCTAACCCCTCACCATAAGCATCACTAGCCGCGTAGCGACCTGCTGTAATAATGTCTAATACAGCTTCCCCTAAATCTACAGGGGAATCACCAGTTCTTATTGGATAAGCACCTGTTACATCGTTTAAGGCTGATTGTATTGCTTCATTAACTTTGGAAATATTTTTTGCTGATTCTCTACCAGAAAACAAACCTGCTTCCCCTAGCTTTTCAGCAAATACTTCTGTAGCTGATGCCTCTCCTGTTTGGAATCTAGTTAGTGTTGCTCCTTTTTGCTGTAGTATTTGTTGCGTAGCCGTTAAGGATTCTCTAGTACCTACTTGTGTACCTTCTTGTGATAGTTGTTGTGCCATCAGTGCGGCAGTCTGGTCTGGACTAAAACCATAGCGTTTTCCTACACTCAGAGCCATAGGTTTAAGCACTTTCCAAGCACCTAAAGTAGCCACATCAAAACCCATGCCTATAAGACTTTCTTCAACAGATTTTCCATAATCTACTTCTTCTTCTGGGTTTAAAAACGAAGAAGTAACATCACCCCCAAATGCCCCCATACCGCTTCCTAAAACACCAAAAACAGCCGCACCTTTTGGGCCAAACCTAGAACCAAATTTTGCGCCTTTTACGCCTCCGTACATACTAGCAGGTATGTCTAAATTATTTTTTACAAAATAGTATACGTCTTTATACCAAGGTAGGTCGGGTTTTTCTGTTTTGTCTGTTTTCGGTTGAACGACAAACGCATCCTCAGTAACCCTACCGCTTTCAATAAGTTTTCTTTTTAGTTCATCTTGTGACGTACCTACAGGGACATTTTCAATTAACTGTCCGTTAGGTAGTGTTACTGTTTGAGTATCAGACATTATTAAAATTCCTTAAGTGTTTTATAGGTTTGAAAAGTCAATCGTTTTAGTAGAATCAAAATCTTCAAACTTATAACCTTTTACAATATCAACGTAGTCAGCGTAGCTTGTAGCAGACAATAGCAAGTCATTACGCTTGGCGGCTCTCAGTTGTATTTCTCTTAAATTGTTAAAAATTGCTAAGTTAGCCGCATTACCTCTAGTAATGTTAGCACTAATATCAATTAAGTATTGTCTTTCGCCCTCTGTAATCGCGCCACCGAAAGTAGATTTTAAGTTATTTAAAACCTGTTTAGCTAATAAATACTCTAGTTCAGCCCTGTCTGATGGTGTAGTTCCTAAGAACTTTTGAAGACCTGCTCCAATATTTTTTATCGGGCCACCAGTAGGGGTGGATTCAATTAACTCTAAACCTCTATTTATGTTTTCAAGAGAATCAGCAATAGAAAATCTTTGTGATAATGCTCCCATTTGAGCCTCTTTAAATGTTTCTGCGCTGTTAATATCTTCTGCTGATTTAACTTTCTGTGCTTCTTTTTCTCCAAAGGTTACACCTTCTGTAGTAAGTATTTCTACTTTACCTACAGGTTTATCGGGTGAATCACCAATGGGTGCATATAGAGTATCAAAAGAGCCTATTGAGTTGTCAAACTTAGTAGTCATAGCAAAAAGATTACCTTCCTCATCTCTAACAGTATAACGCTTTCCTTGACGTAAAGTGTTATCAGTAGTACCAAAGAAGTCTCTAAAGTTATCTGGTGTTACAACACCTGTCTCTACAAGTTCTCTTACACCGCTATTTGGAAAGGCTTTTTCCATGTAATCAGCAAAGGCATTTTTCTGTTGCTTTTGTTTATTTATTATACCCTTAGCGAGTCTTTGTTCTACAGGAGGTTTTCCAGAGATAAGACTACCAAGACCTCTCTGCATTGTACCTATATTTTGCTGTTGTCGTGCCAGTGTTCGCTGTCCAAAATTACCTGCTGTTAAGGGGTTAATACCCTGTTTAGACACGCCTGTAAGTAAACCTGTTATATCTGTTTTCGCCATTATTAATCTCCTAACAACGCGTTAAGAACCGCATCTATATTTTCTATGTCATCACCATAAAAAGAATCTAATACAGCACTTTGAGCATCTTCTTCGCTCATTCTACCACTTAAAAGACCTCCAATATAATTTAATGCACCCTGCTGTATTAAATCTTTAGGGTCTAATCCTACATACGAACCCTGTATCATTTCTTGCATAGTAGGTTGTCTACCTAGTAACGTCTCCATTAAACCTTGGTCACGAGCCTGTCTCATTTCCGTTGCTAGTTGTTGCATACCTAGATTACCTTCCACACCACTTTGAGCAAGCTGTGACATAAGTTCTGAACCACCAAGCGCACCCCTAGATGCTAACTGAGGTGCTATAGAAGCTACGTTAAGTACATTTAAGGCTTCTCGTTGTGGTGTATATCCTGCACCAAGTAATCCACTAGCCGCACCTAATAGTTGTTGTTGTTCAGCCATAGCTTGTTGTCTAGCACCTAAGTTTGCTCTAGCCATAGCCTCTTGTCGTGCAGTCTCTAACGCCAGTAGTTCGGGAGAAGAACCACCATACGCGGCTGACTGCAATCCTAAGCGACCTTGAGACAATAAACGTTCTTCCATAGCTAAACGCTGACGTTCTTCCTCTGGGCGTTGTGTGGTTCTTATCTGCTCATAGATGTCTGCTTGGGCTTCGGCAGGGGAGACACCGACTTGACCAAACAAACCTGTGGCTTGTCCTAAGAGTTGATTCTGTAATGCCTGTTGCTCTGGAGTAAGACCTACAGATACGCTACCAGTAGGGTCTGTTGTAGTAGTACCTAGTCCTGTGGTAACAGTAAAAGGCTGAAACTGAGCCTGTTCATATACTTGTTGACCTAAATCTGTAAGCTGTTGTTGTGCTTGTGTTCCTAAAGCCTCAACGTCTTCTATAGCTTGTTGATTTAACAAATAACCACCTGCACCAGTAAGTAACTGATTGACACCACCGCTTGTTAAAAAGTTACCTACTGACCCTAGTACATTTCCTAACCCATTTTGTGTAACACCTGTAGGTTGAGTTAAAGGTGATACACCTGTTCCACCAAACATAACCATTTTATTATTCTCCCCAATCCATATTCTGTGCTTGTTCTAAAGCATAGCTAAGTTTATTTTGTATTTCTGTTTCATCAGTTAATCCTGTAATTGGAACTTCTATTAAATACTCATCAGTAGAAAAACACGCCAATACAGCACTTCCGTCTTGTTTAGTTGTATATTCTATCATGGCTTATCAAACCTTATTCGTTTTACTGCGCCTGTTGTAGTTCCAAAAGGATTAGTAGATGTTGTCCATTCCCATTGAGAAAAATTACTACCAAAGCTGTAAGTATAAGTAGCATCTGTTCTATTAAATACTGTACCATCAATAGTCATTTTACTGAACGTAACATCTGTATTAGGAGTTTGAGAAGCGGCAGTATCGGTTGCGCCTATTACTAGCTGTACTTTACTAGTAGCACTTCCTCCTCCATTCCATAATAAATAGTAAATGTCATCACCCTGTCCAACGCCTCCTGAATTTTTAAACCAATCTGACTGATAAGCGTTATGATTAGCAACAAAAGCAATACTACCATAAGCAGTACCTGCGGTACTAAAGCCGTAAGAAACAGAACCATTAGGTAACGTACCAGAAGTACCTACAGTTAAATTATACAGAGCAGGTCGTACCCATACTCTATCAGAGCCTACAAAAACAGACTCTTGTTTAGTTGTACCTATGACAATATCGTCTATGTCACTAGACCCTACAAAAATAGGCATTATGGCGTAGTCCTAAAGTAAATAGTGTTAGAATCAGTGCCAGACGATGCAGTAGAAATATTAAATCCGTCAACCTTGTCAGCATCAAGACCTGTACCTGTGCCGTCTACTGTTAATAGTTTAGATAGTACATCAGCCGCAGTATAACCAGAAGTATCTAGCTTAGTTCCTACCGCTGTTGATATGTTATTAAACTCAGTGTCAATCTCAGTTCCCTTTACAATCTTAGCCGCGTTGCCAGAAGGGAGTGAGTCCTTTGCCGCAAAGTTAGTTGTCTTAGTGTAATCAGACATTATAGTAATCTCCCTAATAGAGCGTGTATATCAAGTTTTTGTATAGAATAAGGTGCGCCATTTATAGTTGACTCAACACCCACAGTTACTACTGTACCGCTTCCTGTACCTGCTACTTCTGGAAGCTGTATGTCAACCCCTGTAGTGTACTCAGCGGTTGTATTGTATTCACTTACATTATATTCTGCTTGTGTTGTATTACTTAAACCAGAAGAAAATGATTGTTTTGTATAGTCTGTTGTATAATCATAACCCCAGTTTAAAACACTTGTAGCTGACAAGTTTCCAATTACTGTTAGCCTAAAGTTTTTTAGAAACTTTAAATTAGAGGGGCTATTAAAGTCCATTGGATTACTAAAGTAACTCATAGTATAAGAAGAAGAACCATCTACATGACCAGTGTAGGTTTTAATCCCATCACTCTTACCTATGTATATAGTACCATCAGTCAGCCTAGCTAATGACAGGGGCGTAATGTCCGACCATGTTGTTGCTCTCTGTGAGCCATCGGGTAAAGCAGTACGCATATCAAAGCAGTACGTTGTGTTGCTGTCTGGTAGCGTTAGTAAGTAAAACGCTTCCTCTGGGCTGTACAGAGACTTAATAGGATTAGTCTGTTGGTCAACAAAAGTTAATAAGTCATTACGCACATTCTTACTAATGTCACGCATAGGCATAGACTTTTCTTGTATAGTCCTACCAAATGAGCGTACACCAGTATGTGATAAAAATAGTATATCTGTTCCTGTATGCTGTACTGAGTCACGCTCTATACAACCAACGCCCTCTACAGTGTCTGTAAGGGTCATAGAAGCAGGACTAGTAGCACCAGAGTACACTAGTATACACTTCTTACAAAAGATGATTAGAAAGCCATTGTGAGCCGCTAGAGCCGTTATTTCATCGTGTCCATTAGGAAACACACTAGTTACATCTAATGAACCAGAATTACCACCAGACCAATGGTGTCCATTTAGTAAGTCAGACCAGTACACAGTATGTTTATTACCTGTAATGTCAGCCGCCCATAGTCTGCCGTATGCCGCTAAGACTTCATTAGCCTCTGGTGGAGTACCTGTAGCATGAGAGTGCGCTGAGTGTTCCTCCATTACAAACGAGCCACCATGGTCTGTACCTAGTACATATTCATGGTCTCGTTGAAACATATACACATGGTCATTTAAATTAACTACCTTCCAGTTGTTAGCTGTAGGAGTATAACCAGTAGGTGTGACATCAGTTAAAGTGGTTGTGCCTGTAAATATTTTATTGTTACCTGCTGATATAATACGTTTGTCGCCACTCTTATCTACAAACTCAAATATAGTTTCAATACCACGACTACTGCCTAAAACACTAGAGCCGTTGGTTGTTAGTGTTGTATAGCCTTTCCTTGCACCTACACGACCAAAGCGGTCAATAACACAGTTGTCAGCTATAGCCGCAAAGGAAGCATCCAGACCTACTGGTGAGTCCTGTGTGTTAAGACCTGCAAAAGCAGGAGCTTGGATTGTAATGTTCTGTAATCTTTGAGCCATTAATTATAAGTCCAAATAGTTTCAGAAGGAAATCTTGCGGCATCCAAAGCTATCGCATCAGCTAGTGTAGCATCTGCCAAAGCAAACAATTCAGCCGCACTAGTACCGCCTGTCTCTCCACGCTCTCTAGCGGCTAACGCTGTTGCGTACTGTGCAACAGGAGCAGAGGGAGCAGATAGTGTGTCACTGTCAGATGTAAAGTCATCTGTTCTCTGTACTAAGTTAAAACGTAAGCTGTATACTGCATCGGGCTTTGGGTACACATCTACAATCAGTTCACCATTAGCGTTTGCTCCGTTCCAAGAATAGTAGAAGGGAGAACCACTTGGGGGTGTCTCAATCAAGTAAGCCTTGTTCATCCAAGAAGAACTAGCTTGTTTCATAAAAGCATCTGATGTGTCGTTAATTACATCTAAGGTTTTAGAACGATAGTTAGTACCTGTCAGTGCATAGCTAAATGTATCTGCTACTGTGTCTACAGTCAGCGTGTCTCTTAATGTTGACCAGTCCCACGCATCTTCTACAATACGTTTAGCATCATTAACCAACTCACCTACAAGTTTAGAGTAAGAGTTCTGGTCAACAGTAGTTACTTCGTTTTCCCTTAGTCTGCGTAGTACGCTGTTTACAAGTTGTAAGTAAGTCATTAGAATGAATATGTCCTTGGTTGTTGTCTTCTTGGCATTAAGTCGTTATCATAAAACTCTTCGTACTCAAATAATTCTGGTGAAATGCCAATCTCTGTTTCAAATTTAAATAGTTCATCACTGAACAGTTCTTCTACTTGTGTAGGTATGTTGGAAACAGGTGGTCTATATGTACCATCCATGTTTATACCTGCTAATGAAAAAAGGTCTACACCGCCTAAAGCATCTTCTAAGGTGTCTTTAAACGGCTCTACAATGTCCTCTGCGGTTGACCCTACTTCTCTAACCACATCCTCTATAGGTCTACCTATATCGCTTGCGGCATCTACTATAGGCTGTACCACAGGCTCTAATACTTCTCCTCCTGTTCTTATAACATCTTCTACAGCAGAACCACCTTCTTTAATAACATCTTCTAGTTGTTTTATAGCTTCGGGTGTGTCAATGTCAAGACCTAAAGAGGGTAAGTCTATGTCAAACTCTGGTAAGTCTATATCTACATTACTTACAACCTCTTTACCAAAACTACTTACAACAGCTTCACCAAGGTCTTCACCTTGCGTCACACCTTCTACAGTAGAGTTTATAGCAGACTCAAACTGCTCTGGAGATAGCCCTAAAGTCTCTCCAGTAAACCCTGCTTGACCTAGTGCATCATTAATGTACTGACCGCCTAGCATACCCACAGCGGCTCTTACAGGGTCATCAGCCGTTGCTACTGTAATTGCGTTACGCACAACAGGGGGCAGTGCGGCTGTAAGTAGTGTACTTACTAAAGGGTTAGTCAAAGCCCTTTCAATACCAGAAGGGTCTTCAACAAATACTGTGCTGTATGTACCCACGCCACCGAGGTTGACATACTCACCATCACCTCTAGCACCATAGGACTCTGGCGTTCCTATACCAGTGTTTAAGTAAAAGGTTTGACCATTTATCTCTTTAGATAGAGGCACTTCGTTTTCAGTTAAGAAGTCCTGTACTACGTCAACACCTGCTCTGTCTGAAACAGCCCTTGCTCCTGCAAAACCCATACGAGCAAAATCACTAGGGTCATATTGATTGTAGTTATATACACTGTCAGTAAACTCTTGTTGCTCTCGTACTCTATTATAGAAGTCCAAATAGTTATTTAAGGCTATATCAGAATCAGTATATACAGGGGCTTCACCATAGTCCTGCTCTCTAATTGTGGTTTGAAACGCCTTAATACCTGTATCTGGGTTAGTTACAGTTGTTGATAAATCAAAAGCCGTACCTAAGTCTCCTTCCTCTACTAACCCATTTTCAACAGGTTGTAAACGTTCACCTGCTAATTCTTCCTCAGTAATGGAGAAAGGGTCAGCATCAAACGGACTAGCAAAAGGACTTAAGTTACCAACTTGTATAACCATTATTTCTCTCTCTGTACGCCTTTAGTTTTTTCCATAGTACGCATAGCACCTAGACCTAACATACCCATCAAGACAGGCATCATCTGGCTTAAATCTAAAACAGGAACAGTGACCGCAGATTCAGCCAGAGCAAGTACAAAGTTCGCCACTGGTATAACCAAAAAGTTCCCTGCCATCCCAAGTACAGCCACCCATCCACAAGCAGGTCTCCAACCTGCGACAAAGAGGCTTGTATGTGCCGCTTCCGTCTTATTAACTTCAATCTGTGCCTTTGCCAACTCTTGTGCGTGTTTTGTAGCCATCGTTGCAATCTCGTGGGCAAGGGCATTCTTTTTATCTTTGTCCTCTATAAATTTATCTAGTAGACCCGACACTGGGGCGATTAATGAAGTTAAGTTTAACATTATTTTTTACCTAATAGTTTCTGAACTGTATCACTTTCGTATATACGCAGTCCAAGCCATATGATAGTTAGTAAAGAAGCAATAGGTGGTAGCCACGCGACAAGGGACAATACTCCTGTACTTGCCGCGGCTACATCTACTACCTGTTTAGTCTCTTCTGCAATTCCGTCTAGTTGTGGCACAACAGCCTCCTATTCAAATAATCCTACAATGGTAAAGGTTAAACCTATAATAGATGGTACAGCCACTAATACTACAACTACACCTGTGATTATGTTTGTTACTAACTCTTTATTTTTTATACTTTTACGTTGACGTTCTACTTCTTCTTGTCTACGTTTACGTTTACAGTCGGCTTGAAACTGTAACCAATCATCATACAGGTTTGCTCTACCTGCATATATCATTAACTCCTTAAGTTCCTCTTCCTGCTTCTTTAGAGTCTCCAGAGCCATGAATGCTTCCATGTCAGACTTGTTTCCGTTCTTACTTGCTTTCTTAGCTATCTCGCTTTTAGAATCAAAGTATGATGTTGCTTGCTTTGCTACTCTAGTTAAGTCCTGTCCGTTAGCTATCGTTTGCTTTATTATAGCAAAGGCAGAGTTAGCAATAGCAAGTTCAGCAAGCATTA
>Ga0208149_1000868_pt1 | contig 11439 bp, 15 predicted proteins | sample DEB08_DNA_15_FD_184533 | JGI IMG/M metagenome (GOLD analysis project Ga0208149, IMG submission 184533) | Aqueous microbial communities from the Delaware River and Bay under freshwater to marine salinity gradient to study organic matter... | ecosystem: Environmental > Aquatic > Marine > Coastal ... | reverse complement strand
AGCTGTAGTTAATCCTTGAGGTATCTTGTAATACCTCATTGTCAACTTACTGATTGATGTAGGAAATATCTCGATATCGCTAGACACTAAAGCCACTGGATTTTCTGAACTAGGTTTAGAAAGATCGCTGAACAAAACTCTATCTATATCATCTTGATTGTAAACAATAGATACTTGACTACCTATATAACTATCAAAAATAAAACTATCAGCAGTACGTATAGAAACTATTCTTCCAAGGTCTGTTGGTTTTATAAAAACCGATCCGCTTTTTGTTAGGTCAATCTTTTTAGCAAACACAGAAAGGTCTTCCTTTACTTGCTTGTCTTTACTAAAATCTCTTCCCGCATCTAACCCGGCTCGTCTGAACCGTAATCCATTACGCTCCTCATCAAACAGTCTGTTATATATATTCATCTGTGCTACTGATGCAAACTCGTTAAATAAGGATGGCGTGACAAAGCCTTTTTGGTCTTTGTTCACTATACCCTTAAGTGTGCTGTAGACTCGATTTACACTTGCCATTTTACAATTGCTTTATTACAGCAAAGATAAGAAATAAAAAGGGGTCACAATTTGCGACCCCTAGTGTAAGTGTTTGTATATTAGCTGTTTAGATTCTATTCAGCTCTTCCAGTACTCTTTCGTATGCTGATGCACCCTTATCCGTTAAGAAGAATCTGGTAGCAACATCAACAACATCTGTTCCTGCTGGTGCAGACACAATCAAACGATTGCTGTCGAACCAGTACATACCGTCTCTCCTGCTGTTAAGGATTTGGTAATCCACTGCCTGCATAACAGCTGAACGACACTTCACTTGAGGATTGTCAAACAGCTTTACGAATTTATTAGGGTTTGATTTAGCCTCCATAAGTAGCTCACGCTTGATCTCAGCGTTCTTCTGGTTCACGTTGATGTTCAGATATAAAGCCACTGGTAAAAGCTCTTCAATCGACTTGTTACGCACCAAAGATATAGCCTCGTGTTGAGCGAACTCTTTCTCTAGGGTTTGCTCGGCTGATGCGTTTTTATCAATCGTCTTAAATGTTGATCCACCATTAACTACGTTGCCGGGATGTTTATCCAAGAACTCTTTCAGGTTTGGTTTAGTGTGAGGTACTGCCAGCATTTTGTCACGAAAAGTAACGTGCTCACGACGGGCAAACTCTCCCTGCTCATCCCTATAGATAGATGGTTCATTAGGACAGTATCGGATAGCTCTAACCTTTCCTTGTTCCTTATCAAATACAGTAACCTCAGAAGGGATCTTAGCAATAATACCTCCACCTTTTACGATTTCGTAAACGGTAGTTGTTTCTAGAATTGTCTTTTGTTTTACTTTAAAGCTAGATGTAGCTTTAGGTGCTGCAACTGGTGCAGGCTTTGGAGCACTAGCCTTAGGGCTAGATTTAGTTTTAGCTGTCGCCATTTTTTATATAGTATTAAATAAAATTAAAAAGTAAAGAATATAAGGGGAGGCAAAACCTCCCCCTCTATTCATATAGTTAGTCTATTAATTATAGACCGTTGTTCTTGATAAGAACGTGTTGGTTAGCAGCACGAGTAATCAAGTTACACTCAGAACGGTAGTTGAACTGTAGACTATCTGTATTAGCGTTAGTAACACCTAAGATAGAACCTGTCATCCAGTGCTCCATTTCACGAGAGTATCCGTTAGCAGCTTTGTAGTTCATTTCCAAAGCAGCAGCACGATTACCACTCTTAGGATCTACAACAGTTGTCAATGGAATCATTGCCGCATTGAAATCAGAACCGCCCAACAATGTTGGATCGTTCAACAACTTCCAAGACTTAGTGTGGAAGGTGTAACCACCACGACGGAAGCTTTGGAATCCTAGACGTACAGCAGCTTGTGGATCGTTCTGGAATGCACCGAAAGCAGCAGCACCAGTAGTAACACCAGTTCCAGCTGTAGCCAAACCTTGAGCAACCATATCATCCAACGCTAACATAGTAGCAGAGTTTGCATAGATAGCGTACTCAGGAGCAGCACCTTGCTTGTCAAGCTCGATGATGATGCTATCCATATCAGATAGTTGATCAAAGTTACCGTCAGCAGCAGCTGAAGCAACAATACCACGATCTTCGATAGCTGCGAAGTAACCTTCAGAACCAGTAACAGACTTACCGCCTACAGTGATTCCAGCAGTAGCTGTTTTCTCTCCTAGCAACATCATCATTTCACGCTTGTCTAAGAAGCGTTGACGAGTGTCCATCTCACCTTTTACGTACCAACGGTAGTCACCGTTACCTACGTTAATCCAACCAATGTTAGTTGCTTGAGAACCAGAAACTTTGAAAGTTTCTTTCAAGATCATATAAGGGTTGGTACGTCTGATAACGTTAGACTCCAAGAATTCACCCGGTTGGTCAGAACCTTGAGCAAACAAGTTACCAATAACAGGGACGTTTTTAGCAGCAGTGGTAATATCCTCACCGAAAGATCCAGAAAGCGGGAATATTGTTGCACTTGCAGCAGCAGCAGGTACAGACTTATCTACAACACAACGGATGCTTCCACCCAATAAGATAACATCATTATCACGTAATGTCATTGAGTTTGCCTCTGCAATTGTCACTACCAAAGAAGTAGCTGTAGATGTAGCAGATGCTGTTGGAGTAATAGCAACCTTATCGTGAAGACGTGACTCTTCCCAGTACTGTACTTCATCGTTAGACCCGCTAGCCTTAACAGCTCCGGTCATTTTCAAGAAGCCAGTAATACCTTGGTTTCCGTATGTTTTTACTAATAATTCACGGTTATCTTCTTTATTTACCGTGTCAATGAAGTCACTCAAAGAAGAGTACTTCTGAGGGTCTAGAGAACGGAATGAAGCTTGTTTACTATCTCCGTTCACTGGAGGGGTTCCTAATGCCATAATATTTTATTTTTTAGGCTTTATAAAAATCTTAATGTCTTATCCACATTCAGAGCATCCAATATTTGTTGCTCTAAATTATTGCCGCTATTATTACCCGTGGCGACATTCGGGCTTTGAGTAGATACATTTGCAGCCTGATCAACAATCTTACGCTGTCCGTCACTCAACCCTTGCTGGTAGATACTCTTCGCAATCGCATCGATATTATCTACTAGCGCTCGGTGGCTGTTGAACGTGTCGTAATCCCACTGACCATTCTGATCAACGTACTGATCAAAGAAGGTTTCTAGGTTGCTGTTCTTGTCTATCAACTGACCTCTGTAATCGTCAGTGATGCCAAAGTTGAACTCTCCACTAGGGAGGTCAAAACTCAACGCCTCGAGCGCATTGGTTTCATTTGTCATCGCCTCAATCCATTGCTCATCAATAGGACTTTGAATAGCTTCTGTCTGTTGAGTCGTTGGCAATTCGTAGTTACTACGCAATTGCTCAATAGACTGTCTAGACTTATTTGCATCAATCTTAAGCTGAAGTTTAGATAACTTGATCTCATCCTCCGTGTATAGGTCTTCGTCAAGATTATACTTGCTTCCAACCAACATATCAATCTCCTCTGGAGATAGGTCTGAGTACTCAGATGTCATAGACATCTTAATAGCTGTTAGGTCATCCATTTCGGATGGGTTAATAGCTTGGTACTGAAACCATTCCTCTGGAGAGCGACCTGTCTTCTCAACGAAGTCTGCAATTACCTTAACTCGCTCATCGATCTCTGCCTGCTGTGGAGCTATAGAAGATTTTAAATCATCGATGCTGTTTAAGTCCATCCCTAGCGTTTCGCTTAGATATCCTAAAACTAAACCGTCAACGTCAACATCCTCTTGTTGCTCTACATTAGTTTCCGTATTTAAAGAACTTTCCTCAACTTGTGGTTGAGTATTTTCACTCACCTGCTCCGTAGCTTGGGGCTCTGTCGCAGGTTCTTCTGTTTGTTGCGTACCTGAAAAATCAAAGTCCGCCTCAACACCTTCTGGAATACCAGCTGGTGCTTGTTGCTCTTCTTGAAGTTCTGCTGGAGCTTCATTGCTTATACTGAAACCAGCGTCTTCAATAGAGTTTATTAAATCGTTTTCAATTGAATCCATAATGTAATTTGAATTTATGTTGCAAAATTAGTGAATCTATCGATACCTTTTTACAATAGCTTGAATCTCAGGAGAGTAGCTAGCAAATTGCTTGCCTGCTTTTGTAGCAGCTTTCTTCTGCCTTACAGCATCGTCATAGAGACCTGCTTTTTTCAAGGCTGCCACAGCAGCTGCAGGAAAATAAGCTTCACCTGTATCTAAGCTTTTTTTACCACTAGCTGTTGTCCACTTTTGCTTCGTCCAGTTTCTTAGTGATTCTTGTGATTTCTTGAGTGCCATTAGTTTTTATAGCCTCCCCCTGCGGCTTTATACATTCTGGCTAACAGCTGTGCTTTGCGTGCTGACCACTGTCCCGGTCTTCCGCCCTTGCTACCGGCTAAGATTCTTTTGAATAATCTTTTTCTTAATCCGGGCTTTGTGTAGTTACCCGCTTCGTTAACCCTTGACTTTTTTGTTTTCATAATAGGATTACGAGTATTTGTCTTTAAGCCTTTCGTTCTCTTTAGTTAAGAAATCCACCTTCACACGTAGTGCGTGAACCTCAGCAGTAAGCTGTAACACTTGGTTGCGAAGCTCGTCTTTTTCATCTGCGCTTGCCGCTAATAACGCTTCAAGATTTCTTACTCTATTTTTCAAGTCATCCCTGTATTGCACCCCATCATTGTTTTCTAGTTCTGCTTTCTTTTCATCGGCTTTTGATTTCAACCTAGCCTCTAAGAATTTCCATATACCAGCAGAACCAGCAACAGTAACAACGGTTATTATTATCTGTGTTATGTTATCCATTTCTATACAGCTTTTCCAATATTAGCCTTCGCATACTACCAAAAGAAGCTATAGATAATACAAGCCATCCGTAATGTGTGGCTGTAGGCATTCCTATCTGTAACAGATAAACTATGAACGTAGATGTATACACACCAAATGTTATCATTGATGCTCGTACACGACACTTGATATCTTCTTGACTTACGCAGTACAATTGAAATATACCGCTTGATATGATTATAATTCTTTCAAAATATAAACCCCCAAGCTCAGAGCCTATAGCTAAATGTGTAAGCAACACATTTATTAGAGCTAATGTAATCTCTGTAGGTTGAGAATCGCTATGACTCCATATAAGTGATAACTTTTTTATGGATTTTAGAAACATCACCACTTAATACGATTAGACCACCACGCAGCAGACAGCTTACCTTTGGCAATGTTTTTACGATGACGTGCTTTAAAAGAAGCACGTTTCTTCTTCATACGATCTGATTCTCCATCTTTAGGCTTACCAGCTGTTTTTGCCCCCTGCTCACCAAAACGAATTGTCTTGATGATATCACCAACCTTAGCCACAACAATGTGCGACTTTGTAGGGTGATTAGGGGTACGCTTAGGTTTGTTATAACCGGACACTCCAGCCCTTTCTAAACGTGGATCTTTCTTCTTCGTTTTCACCTCACAAAGGTATAAAAAAAGGGGCTACGTAAATGTAACCCCTTGATTGTAAAATGTATTAGCTATTAGCTTACCACTTCTATGTTCTCAGCACCATATATTGCTTCTAACGCTTCACGAACCTCCGCCACAAACAAGGCTTCTGCCGCTGTTGTTTCGTAGTCTCGTACAGCAACCTCTAATCCGCTAAAGACAGGATTGAAATCTGCAACACCGCTTACAGGGTCTAAGCCGTTGTTGTAAGCATCTTCACTTGCGTAAACAAATGTTGCTACTTGAGAAGGAATAACACCCTCTTTAAGACCTTTTACGTCTACATACCCTTCGGCAATAGAAACCACACTGCCGCTTGGAATTGAAATACCGCTTGATAAATTTACTGCGGAGTTGATTTTAATGTACATAATGTATATTGTTTATTAGATTACAAAGATAGTTAATTAGAACATATCGTTCCAATCTGTTCCGTTATAGCATTGCGCTTTGTTTGTTGTCGTGTTATAAATTATTAAACCACTTGCGGGTGACTCAATAGCATCTCTTTGTGTGCCTGTCATCCTTGGTGGCAGGAATCCTTGAGTGGTAGACGACACCTCAAGCACTGCTGTTGCAGTATGTGAAAAAGATTGGTCACCACTTGAATCACTAATTTTAGTAGCACCACCACTATTAATATCCATACCACGCAGTACAGAATCACGAGAAACCGTAAACACTCTTGTGGTTAGGTTACTTACTCCGTGAAGAACATTAAATGTTCCATTGGCATTTGTTGTTGCGCCTTTCCCTGTAACCACTCTACCATCATCTCTTACTTCAAGTGTATCCGTCCCTGCGCTATTTTCCACAAGTAACGCGGTTGTCGCAGATGTTGCACCGCTTCCCTTAATGTGGAGTCTTGCAGAAGGAGTTGATTGTGTCCCAATGATTACACCATCGGGATATATTCTACCTCCACCTGCACCAACATAGTTTCGCCATTGTAGAGTATAATTGCTTGAACTAACCCCCGCTTTAATGTCTAACCCAAAACCCGTGCTTGATGTATTTTCAAAAGTTGCAAAAAGACCTCCCGCTACGGAGGACGATACACTTAATTTACCATCATCCAAGACCTTTAACAAATCCGTACCATCCGAATTCTGTACCAACAACGAAGTTGTAGTATTATCATTCCCCGAGCCTTTGACGTGTAGTTGAGCAGATGGGTCTTCAGTGTATGCGGTTGTGGATAAATACATACCATTCAATGCCTGTACTATAACAGCATCTGCACCACTCGCCCTTGTTTTACCACCTAAAGTAATTCTTGGCGCAGTATTCTGCGAAAAAACCGCCCCAATGAGTAACTCCGAAGCGTTGTCAGTTGCAAACACAGAACCCCAACCAAGTCTTAACGACCTTGAAGAGTTTGTTGCGTGATTTACAATAATGCTTTGACGAGCATTTATAAAACCGTCATCGGTTATTTTTAAATGCTCCGTGCCATCCGAATTCTCCACAAGCAAAGATGTTGTCGCAGAGGTTGCGCCTGAGCCTTTGACGTGGAGTTGAGCAGATGGAGCAAAAGAACTTTGCACCATACTTTCCGCTATTAAAACACCACTCGTCTTCATCCCTATTGCTTGAGCGACTGTTCCTTTTGTTGACCCATTAAGGTACATTATTGAGCCATTAATACCACCACCTCCATATATAGATAATTCACTTGCTGTATCATTTGCAGCAACAGAACCCCAACCTAAACTTAAATATCTTGAAGAAGTTGTAGGGTGGTTCACATAGAGGGTTGAACGAACATTAACTACACCATCATCTGTAACTTTTAAATGCTCCGTGCCATCCGAATTCTGCACCAACAAAGATGTTGTCGCTGATGTTGCGCCAAGACCTTGAATCCAAGCCCTTGTACTTGCTATATTCAAATCAGTTCCTACCCTTAATTTTGTGTTGCTACCACCATATATTGCACCCTGCACATAAAAATCATTATCTGCATTTATTTTTCCATCATCACGAACACTGAACATATCATCCCCATCACTATTCTGCACCAACAACGAGGTTGTCGCTGAGGTTGCGCCCTCACCTTTAATATGGAGCCTTGATGTGGGGGTATTTTCCCCGATGCCTACCTTGGAACTAACGGCATCAAAAAAACCGAGATTGTTTATATTAACTTCTCCCGTAGAACTATTAGATAGTGTGCCATTAAGGTTTAAATTATCTCTAAATCTTACACCACCATATACCTCAAAAGGAACTGATGGTGCATCGGTAGCAATACCCAAACGCTTGTTCGTATTATCCCAATACATACCCGTAGCACCACCAATCTGCAATGCCGTTGTAGACAACTCCAACATCGTATCCGTACCATCACCTGTAGAGATAGCCTTGAGTGTTGAGGTCAACGGGTCATTGTCCCCAACCTTTAGTAATCCGTCAAATGTAGTTGCAGGTGTTAACCCACTTAATGATGTACCCATTTTAATTCCAAGTTTGTTCCGTTAACGCCTCCCAAGTGATTGGCAAAATATTTTGATATTGTGTTGTACTAAAGATACTCGCTACAATCAATCCTGTTGATGCACTTACCGCAGTAGCACTACCCAATACATTTGTTTCTATTTGTTGTACCCTTACATAGTTGTTGGCTTGAGCAGCAGTCAATACTATGGTAGCGTTTGTCTCTCCACTAATATCAGACCAATCCGTTCCATTACTACTGCTCTGCCATTGGAACGACCTTGTAGGTGTCGGGCTACCGCTTGTTGCCCCCGCTGTAGCAGTAAGGGTGTACCATACTTTCTCTGTACCACTAATGGTTGGGTTAACAGTAATAGTCGGTGCAGTAGAGCCTTCGGGAACTACCAATAAAGAACCCGCATTGGTTACCACAATAGTAAACACACTTCCGTCTTGGCTCTTCATATCAAAAGAGGCTACGGCTTTACCGCCAATCTTTATAAACTCGCTACCATCACTAACGTAAAAATCTTTATCGTCAGTAGAAAAAGCCATTTGCCCTTGAATACCCGCTGTGGATTCAATAATTGATGCTTCATCTATATTTGCTAAAATCTTTACTGACATATCCTATTGCACTGCACCACCCCCGAAAACGAGGTTGTTTGTTCCACTAATATACTCTAAGCCTATTTCTCTCCACTGAACCGTACCGTCTGGAGCAACTACCATTACATAAGGTGTACCGCTTTCAAACTGTTCTAATGGAGCAGGGATAGTAAAACTTATTGGGTCTCCTGCTGTGTTTGTTCCAAATATTTTAACAGGTGCGGTGAAGTCAATAGAACTTAAATCATTCATCGCATCCAGTATCTCTTGAATAGTTTCAAAAGGCACATCGGGTAACCTGCTTGTGATGTAGTTTACTAAATCTGTTTGGTTGGTTATTGTGCCTACGATATCTCCCCAAGTAGAACCTTCTGTATACACATACTTGTTTGGGTTGATTACCGATACAGACATTTTCTGTTTAGTCTGTATGTCTAACTGATTAGACGGGTCTATAGATATAGCAAGAGTTGGAGACTCTTGCATTGCTATAATTTTATTTCCTGATGTCTTATCTATACTTAAATCAACAGCTAATCTATCGGTAATCGCAACAGAGATTATATCTGTTGCTTTGCCAACAGACACATCAACACTTTCGGTGTTGGATACATCTATGTTGATTGGTGAAGACATTATGCTGTGACATCATCGTTTACTACAAATACCCCGTGTAACCAAGTTTGTATAACATCTGGATCTGGAGCTGTTTCCGTTGTTTCTAAATCGTATATAAACTCACCGGCAGTAACTATATCTGTAGCCTTGATTACTAGCTTTCCTGTTGTGCTGTCTGCGTTTTTTGTAAAAGAAAAGCTATTGTAAACCACCGCATCTGTAGATGCGTTTCTAACCTCCATTTCAAAGGTATAAGCACTTAAATTTATAGCCGTTCCAGCAGAATCTGTAATATTTAATGTAAGAGAAAAGGTATCACCTTTTCTACAAGTGATATCTAACCGTTGTGCTATGTCTAAGTTTACTGATGCCATAATTTATTTTTTGTCTTTAATACTATTATATAGCACTCATATAAGTGTTAATAGAATTATAAAAATCTGTTCTTTCACTATCTGCAATTGCACTTCCTATGAAAAATAGACCTATAGTTGCAGAACTAAATCTTGTACTTACCCCAGAAGTTCCTTCTGCAAGAACAGCAAAGTTACCCATATCTGAAACAGTTCCTTCGGTAGAGTCAGTTGCCTTCACTGTTGTATCCCATATTTGTACAGTTGCATTAGCATCAGTATGTGTAAAATAGGCTAATTGATTATCTGAATTACCCGCAAAACCTACAGGTTTAGTTTGAAATTTATCAGTTGCCCCTTCACGCATAGTTGTGCCGTTAGGGTCATTACCAAAATAACATTCTGCGTTTTCAGTTGAAGCTGTATTAATCCATACCCCTACACTACCATCACCGCTTACAAATTTTGGACTTGATGCGGTAAATGCATTAAAATTAGTATCTAAATATTTTTGACCGGTATTGTTTCCTGTAAATCCATTTGAACCGTTATAATCTGGGGAATTAACTTTTGTTGCTTGAAACGTAGCTGGAGCTTTAAAATTTAATGTAGCAAAATTGGAGTCTCCATTACCTGAAGCAAATACATAGAGAACATCAAGTTTGTCCCAAACACCAGCATCTTTTAAACTCGTTACAAGCGCATTTTGTAATACTTGTTCCGATGCACTTGGTGTGGCATACCCTTCCGTATTTGCCTTAGTTAAAACAGCTTGATAATCGGAATCAAAACCGCCACCAACAAAAGAAGACTTACCTAATGACAGACCTAATCCTAACATATTATCCTAATGCTCTGATGTAAGCTATAGCTGAACCAGCACTTAATTTAATACTTGTAAAGTCACCGTAAATCGTTATTCCAGCAGGGATTGTTGTGGTTGCCGCTATATCGTCTCCTGTGGTGGTTACAATGCCGGTATTTCCAACTGTAGAGTCTGATAGAAAAGTTATAGCAACGAAGTCACCACTAACTGTAGAACTAGCTGCACAAACTTTAAACCCTGCAGCTCCGAATGCTTGCTGATTTGCGGCGCTGTCTCTAAAAAATTTTGCCATTTTATTTTTCTTTTTGCAAAGTTACTATTTTTATAGAAGCGTATCTTGCTCCTCGGAGAGTTCTCCACGTTGTCCTTTTCGTTGGCTAATGAGCTTAGATTGCTCAACCGCCTGCTTCTTAACCCTTGTGTCTTTACGATCTTCCTTCATTACATCTACAGAAGTCTTTACCTGACTCTCTATCTGCTGTTCAGCTACACCGTATTCTCCTTTCAAACGAACAATCTCCATATTCATCTGGTGCTCCATCTGTGCTAGCTGTGCTTTCATCTGAAATTCCATCTGCTTCTTCTGCATTTCTAGCTGTGCTAGCTGTTGCTCTTTTTGAACCTCTGCTTGCGCTGATGCCTGAGCAGCCTGAGCATTAGCTTGGGACTGCATTTGTATATTTTGCTGAGCCATCTGCTGTTGCTGAGCAATACGTTTCTTCCGGCGTATAATCAATAACCTTTCCGCTTGATCTACATCCTTTATATTTCTAATAGCTATAGCATCTTCCAAATCAATCTCCTTTTGACTTAGCGATATCTGTATGTTTTGCTCTAGGTACTGACGGTCTCTGTCGTTAAGGTCAGTCATCACCAAGATACCAAAGTTGTACATCGGCAGGTTGCTGAAGCTGTTCAGTACAGACATATTGGTCTTGCCTATAGCCTTCTCATACACCTTATAGATAACAGATTGTGGAGGAAGGATCTGTAGACATTTTAAGATGTCTTCACAGACCTTCCTGTATAGTACCATACTAGCGTTAGTAACATCGTATAAGGCG
>Ga0208149_1000859_pt1 | contig 11511 bp, 16 predicted proteins | sample DEB08_DNA_15_FD_184533 | JGI IMG/M metagenome (GOLD analysis project Ga0208149, IMG submission 184533) | Aqueous microbial communities from the Delaware River and Bay under freshwater to marine salinity gradient to study organic matter... | ecosystem: Environmental > Aquatic > Marine > Coastal ... | reverse complement strand
GTTGCCTAGGTAATGGGTGCGCCATTTGCCGTTTGGGGTTAGGGCCGGCGTCGCGTGGTACACGTACCAACCGCACCATGCGGCTAGGTCGGTGACGGCTTTAAGAAAGTCGTTCTCAGTCAAGGCGCTGTTGTTTCATCCGGTCAATGGCGGTTTTGCATGCGTCGAAATCTTCGATTGCGGCCTCGTCCGGGTTTACGCCGCGTTCGGCACACAACTTTTTGTAGAACGCCACCATTTTGGGGGTTGGGGCCTGCCGGCGTTGCACCGTTGCCCCCGGGAACGCGTCTAGAACGGCGTTAGCCGGCTCGCCGCTGTCGGTGTCCCCGCCACGTGCTAACGCGGCTTGTGCGGCCTTAGAAGCGGGTTTAGCGCGGCTTCCGAGCGTTTCGCGTTTCACGGCCGGCATTGCGTCGTCAAATTCTCGGTCGGTGCCTACACGTGCAGCCACCTCGTCCGAGCTCGCAAGCGATTTGTCTATGCCGTAACCCAAGTAGCCCAACGCGCGGCCCACGGCGCTTGTGTAGCCAACCATTAGTTCGCTGTTGCGGGTGTACGGGGTGCGGCCCGGGATGGGTTCGAGCACGCTTCCGCGCACCGGGCGCGTGTCGTCCGGGGTTAGGTACACCCATACCGAGCAACCAATAAACGTTTGGTCACCGATGGTTTGCACCGTATGGGGCTCTTCGACAATTCTCATGTCGGGATGGTCGGCTAACGCTGCAAGTAGGCGTTGGTTTACGGTTACGTAGCCGTCAAGGTTCACGACCAAACCCCCAATTCGCGCATTTTGTTATGCAATTGGGCAAGCCCGCACTTGCATGGTTCCGGTACCCAATAGCGGCAACTTGGGTCATGGCGCGTGTAAGTGTTGAGCTTGTCAAGCAACGTTTTAACGGTGTCGCTCAACTTGGGTGTCCGGTCACGGGCCGCGTCTTTGTCCACGATAAGTGGCCGGTGGCCGTCCACAAGCCGGTAGGTGAAATGGCCGCCGCCGTGATCGTTGGTCACAATCTCATAGGCACCGAACTTGGCTTTGCGTAGGTCACGCAACCGGGCCGAAACACCGGTTTGGGTGCCGCCAACAATCGCGTGGATTTGGGCCACGGTGCGCGGCTGTCCGTCACGCATAAGGTAAAAAATGCGTTCTAGTTGGTTAAGTAGCCGGCCGTCGTCGGCGGCTGTCACGTAGTAACCGTCAAAAATCGACGGTTGGTCGGGCATGGTCGGGGTCATGCTGTCTCGCTTTCTCTGGTTGGTTAGTCGGTGTAGCCCCACGGTGACCACCCACTAGCGGAATACGCCAGTAGCGCCACCCTTAGGTTGTAGGCCGGCTCATAGAGTCGGTCGGCGTCTAGTTCGAGCCGGTACACCCAAAAGCCGTTTATTTGGGTGAGCCCGCGAGAGCCGTATTGGGTCGGGTCGGCACCGTTGTGGGCGTCCGGTAGGCAGCGGCTTTCACGCCAAATAACGTGGTCTAGCCGGTCTAGTTGGTCAAGCGGCCACCCTTGGGCGATGGCTTCGGCTTCCCATTGCGGGCAATGATGCATGATGCCCGGCAACGTGGTTGTGGTTGTGGTCGCGGCCGGCGGTTGTGGTTGCCGGCGGCTGTCGGCCCACACAACGGTTGTGGTGACGGCTACGGGGGCCGGCCGTGGGGTGCTGCCGTTGCCCGCGGGGGCCTCTTCCGTAGCCGTCGGGAGCTCATCGTAGACCGGGTGCACCGGTTCCGTGACGTTTGCTAGGTAATCGGGTTCGCTTGCGCCGAGCGCAAGGTAGCCCCACACAAACGTTATGGCTAGCGCGATGGTTCGCAACATAGCGGTTTTTCCTTTCGTCGGGGTCGGCACGTGTTAGGTACCTGCCGACACTATGACGGTTTTTCCGCTAGCCGTCAACCCCCGAAAAGTGCCGCCCATGTCTTAGGGCCAACCAAACCGTCCACGCTAAGCACGCTCGCGGCTTGGAAGCTTCTAACCGCGGCTTCGGTTTTCGGCCCAAACTTGCCGTCTACCGCAAGGCTCGCTACCCCTTGGTCGTTAAGCCGCTGTTGGATACGGCGCACCCGGGCGGTGGCTTTGCTGCCGCGCTTGGTCACCGTCCCCGGGTAAGCGTTATCGGCCGGCTTCGGGGCCGGCTTCGCCGGTGGTGCGCCGAGCCGGTCGGCAACCGGGGTGTCCCACGCCCACGTTTCGGGGGTGCACTCAATATGCAAATGGTCGTTACGGGCACCGGGCGGCCGATTAACCCAACCCTTGCCGAGCTGCCAATAGCGTTGCGCCCAATAATCATGCACGCGTTGCAACCCGAGCGTTTCGGCGTTGTCAACCAAAAACGGGATTACCTCGGACTCAATAACGGCCCGGTCGGGCCCGTTGCGGTAGCTCATGTCTTGCGCCGCCCCAAACGCGTGAGAGCTCCAAGACGTACCGCCTCTAATCGGACGCCGGCCATAGCATCCAAGATTTGTTAAACCCCAACGCTCACCGCAATAGTGCAGCACGGCCCTAAGGTTTGGGCTACACGTGGTAAACGGTTCGCGCGGCGTGTCGCGCTGCCAATTGTGGAACGTGACCATTAGCCGGCCGCCTTTTTGCTAGCGGCATTGCCGGCCGACACGCCGACAAGCGCACCGAAAATGGCAAGCCCGGCTTCGGCCGGCACCGTTTCGAGCGCCATAAGCACCGTGATACACACAACGCCGGCGGCTTGGTTGAGCGGGTTAATGAGCTTGTCAATTGTCATTTTGGTTTTTGCCTTTCAGTCCGTTACTTGCTAGCACGCCCGAGAGGGCCCCGGTGAGAAACAAAATCATGGGTGTAAGTAGTTCCCACGCGGCGGCGTCGTTAGGTGCTTGGTTTTCTATGGGTTGCGTGACGAAAAGTAGGCCGTAGAGAATGACGGCGAGCGCGAGCACAAAACTAAACGTGAGCCCGAGCCCGACGGCGAAAATAAGCCGGGCTTTGAGCTCATCGGCGGTGTAACGCTCGCGTGGCATGTCACATACCCCGACAATCGGAACCTAACGCGGCCCCGCACGACGGAACCAAATATTGCGGGCACGTACCCCAAACCGCGCACTTGGGCAGGCTGCAATCTTCGGTTCCCCAATTATCGGGGTTTTGGCACGGGTACCGGTAATCACCGTCATAGCTGCAACCCGCGGGTAGGGCCGGTAGCACGGCTGCGGCCACAACAATGGTTAAGCCTCGAACAAACCGATAAGCACGACTAGGGCCGTTAAGCCGGCGAACACAAACCACGCGCTCACGGGGCCGGCGGGTAGGGGTGGGCGGCTTTCACGGCGGCTACGGCGTCTAACCATGCTTGCTCGGTGCCGTCGCCGCGTTGCCACTCAAAAAACAACGGGTCGCTTTGGGTTTCATAGTCGGCGCGTCGGGCGTTCTCAACGTCTGCAACTTGGTTGTCGTAATCCACTTGCGGCCACGCGGCGTCAAGCTCGGCTTGCGTCGGCTTCGGAGTATCGGACAACCACGTAAGCCCGTCGTAGGCGTCACCGTCAAGCGTCCACAATGCGTCCGGGTAGTTAACAGTGAGTACGGCGGCGTAATCGGTCACGCTGACACCTCCATAAGGGTGACGGTGGACGCGGCGCGAACGTAGGACACCTGGTCACTATCTAGTCCGGTTCTATTGACCCCTAGGGTTTTCGTGACGCCTCGGGTGTTGACAAGATACACCGCATAGGTGGTAGCCGAGGTCGTAGCGGGGCTGTCTAAGTAGTTGCCGGACACGTTTACGATGTTGTCGGAATTTTGAGTGCCGGTCTTGTCGGCTCCAAATACCGTCGGACGGCTTCCCGCCGCGGCTCCCGAACCTATCTCGGTAGCGCCACGGTAAAGCCGCACAACGAGAAAAGAGGTGTAATCGCTTGTCTCGATACCGTTTACGTTGAGCATCACAAGGATTTTCGACGTAGCGGACGACGGCGTGATACTGGCACTCAAACCAGTTACGGCCGTTTCTCCGCCCGACGCGACCGATGCCGTAAACGTGTCAGTTTTCGTGGTAGAGACCACTTGCAGGATGCGGAACGCGCCGCGTAGGTCATTCATTTGGGCGGCGGTTAAGACGTTGCCGGCAACAAACGTGGCGGGAAGCGTGGTAGGGGTTGCCATAGGTGGTTTTTATCCTAGTGCGTTGTTGGCGTCTAGGACGCCATAGGTGGGGTCGTCAAGGATGAGCTCAAACACAATGGTTGTGGGGCTCGTGTAGAACGTAATTAGGTGGCCGGCGCGTACCGCGAGCTCATGGCGTATGCCCTCAATAGCGAGCTCTTGGGTGAGCGTGGTCACACTTTCACCGTTCACAAACGTTTTGCTTATTGCGATGGTGTCGCCTATGTCGGCGGTTGCGAGCGTGTCGCGTTGCGCCGGGGTGAGATCGCTAAACGCGACCGACACGGCGTTAAACGTGGCTTCGGGTTCGGGGTTAAGTAAATATTCGGCTAGTGCGGTGGCGTCGGCGTCGGTGTTTAGCAACGTGTTGAGCGCGGCGCGGGCCTGCACAAAGTATTTGGTTTGACTGTCGGTGTCTTGGGCGCTGCCCGATTTGTTGTTAATTGTGGTGACGTACGCAAGGTTTACGATTTTGTCGGACTCAAAATCAATGTTGAGCGACCGGTACGGGTAGCCGGTACCGTCATCGGCAAACGTGGCTAGCGGGCTCGAAAGGGTAACGCCAATACGGTTTTGGAACGTCAACACGCCGTCACGGCTCACAAAAAGCCGGCCTTGTTCGGCCTCTTGGACTTGGCGTAGGTAGTCAAGCACGTTGTCGCCTACGGCTAGGTCGGCCTCGTGGCCGCCGCCGCCGCCACCGGAATGGCCGGCGAGCTCCACGGTGCCGGTGGCAATGTCTCGGGCTGCGCCGGTCGGATAGTTCACGGTGGCTAGGTCAAGCACCGTTTCGACACGTGAGCCGCTTAGCTCTTGGTCGATATGCACCTCGTCGGTGGTGGTTTGCGCGAGCCGGTAAAAATCGTCCGCGGCGGTAACCGAAACGGTGTCGTCACCCGACAAACCAAAATTGTAGGCGTAGTCAATAATTCGGCCGGTAAACAGTAGTTCGGTGTCCCGGTAAAGATTGACCACCCGGTTAGGGGCGATACCGGGCTCGTCGTTAGACGGGTCATAGTACGGCCCGTCATTAGCGAACGGGTTAAACACGCCGCCGGCGGCCGTGTCGTCAAGCCGAAACGTCAAAATGCCGGCAGGGAACGCGTCGCTTGTGTTTTCGCGGCCGCGGGCCACGTTAATGCTTGTTGTGCTGTCGGTTACGTCGGCAAAGTCGGTGAGCCCGTCTAGAACGTAAGTAGTGCCGTCTAGGACGCCGCGTAACGCGTCGTCAAGCCGAAACCCGCGCACCGGTGCCCCGGTGTCAATTTCGAGCGTGTAGGTGCCGCTAGCAACAATGTTGGCCGGCATGGGTCACCCGAACGCCCCGCTAGTGGTGCGTACCGCAAAGTTGGCGGGGCCGCTTGTGCGGTTAAACGCGTTGAGCGCGTCGTTAACGACTTTGCCTAGCTCGGCGTCCGAACGCACCACGGCGGCGTTTACGGTTACCGATTGGGTTACGGCGCCGGTGGACGGTTCGCGGGTGATGATTGCGCCGCCGCTAATCGTGGTGGTTGCGATGGGGCCGGCCATGGTGCCGCCGGTAATGCTGCTCTCAAACGTGGGGTCGGGAACGTAGGTGGAGGGTGGGGCTTGGGCCACTTTTTTGCGGGCTTCGGCGAGCCGTTCGAGCGCGGCGGCGGCTCGGTCGGCCTGCCCGCTGTCCACCATGACGGTTAAACGCTCTTGCAACGCTTGGCTAATGGTGCCGAACGCTTCGATTGCTTTGCCGAGCTGTACGTAAACCTCTTCGGTGGCCTCTTCGATTGCTTGCAAGTCCCCGGACGCGATAAGCGCCGGGTCGTGCAACGCGGCGACGGCTTCGGTGAAATCGTCTACGGCGTCGTCTTGGTCAATGGCGGTAAGCATCCGTTCGAGCTGCGGGTTGAGCTCGAAAAGGTCGCGGTACACCTTATTTACCTGCGTGGCAAGGTTCGCTTGCGCGGTGGCGGCGTCGTCGGACGCGTCGGCCACGTTGTTGAGCTCGGCGGCCGCGGCGTGCGCCTCATAGCGGGCAGCGGCCATTTCGTCATACTGACGTTGCGCCTCTTCGGTCACCACGGCCATGCTGCCCGCCGCGTTATCCGATGCCTCTTCTAGCCCCTCGGTTTCTTTTGCGAGCTTGTCGGTTTCGTCGGACGCAAGCCCCAACTTTTTAGCAACCCAACCGATAGCGTCCCCGACTTTTTTGAGCACGCCAAACAACGTTTCCACGGCTTTGGTGACAATGCCAAATTTCTTTTCGAGCAAGATAAGCCCGGCGACAAGCCCGGCGATGGCTAGCACAATCCACGTGATTGGGTTAGCCAGTAGCGCGGTGTTAAACAACCACGTGGCGGCCGTCGCAAGCGCTTGGTAGGTGGCGTAAAGTTTCATTGCTGCGTTAACCGCAATAACGGTGGTAGCGAGCCCGGCCAGTACGCCGGCGAGCACAAGCACAACGTCGGTGTTGTTAGCGACAAAATCGGCCATGTTTGAGAGCAACGGCAAAATTGCCTCAATGACCGGCAAAAGCGCCGTGCCTAGCTCGGCTTGGACATCGGCAAATTGGGCTTGCAGCCGGCGGGTTTGGTTCGCTAGCCCGTCGCTTGTCCGGGCAAAGTCCCCTTGCGCGTCACCGGTTTGCTTAAAAATCGCCGATTGCGCCGCCAAAATCTTTTGTTGGTCGGTGAGCGCCCCGGACCCGTCATAGATACCGAGCGTCATCGCTTCGGCTTTAAGGGTGGCGTCGTTCAGTAGGACACCGAACCGGCGCATTGGTTCCGCTTCGCCGCGTAGCGCCGCGCCGATGGCGTTAACGGCCTCTTCGGGGGTGGTGTTGTTAAACGACGCTAGGTCGGTGGCAAGCGTCGTGAAATCGTTAGAGAAACCGGCGAGCTCTTCACCGGATAGGCCGGCGGCTTTGCCGAACGTGCCGAACGTGCCGGCGGCGTCTAGCACGGCTTGCTTGGATTGTCCGAGCTTGTCGGCAGCGGTGTCCGCGAAACGGGTTACCTCGTCGGCACCCTCGCCGAAAATGACACCGACCTTAGACATGCTTTCGGAAAGGTCCGACGCGGCGCTAACGGCGGGGACGGCTGCGGCGGCCAAACCGCCGAGCGCGGCCACGGCCGGCACAAACGCCTTTTGCATGACGAACCCGGCCTTAGCCGTTTTCGTTTCGAGCTGCTTAAAGTCGGCAATGGCCCGGTCGATACCCTTGCGGTTAAATTCGCTAACGATGGGAACCCGGATAGCCAACGGTTTTACCTAATTCTCTCTACGCGTTTGTTAATAGCGTATTCCATCTCGGCTATGGCATCTTCGATACCTTGCTGCACGGCCGGCATATGTTCCTCCGCGGCCCGCCACATAGCCCGGGACGCGTCGCCGTGCTCTTTGCGTAGCTTCTCAACCATCGCACGGCCGCGGGCTTTGCCCTCGCTTCGCCGGCCCGGGAACTTGCGCCCTGCCCGGTCGTAGACGCTGCCGCCGGCGTCCCGCATGACCATTGTGAAAAGCGGGAACGTGTCACGCTTTTTGTCGCGGATACGTCCACCTTTGTAGCTCACTTTTATTGAGCTTTGGATTTTGCGCCGGTTGTAGCCCCCGGTGCGGCGGGGCCAACTGCCCCAATTGTCAAGCCCCGATTGCTCGGGGATGAGCGCCCGGGCCTCTCGAACCATCGGTTGCGCCGCCAAACGCATTTTGGCAAGCGTGGCTTTGCGTAACGCCGGGTCAATTTGGCGTAGCTGTTTAAGCATCTCGTCTAACCCGTACATTTGGACGCTTGCTAGCGTCCCCATGTCCACCGGGTTAGTTCTACTTGCCACGCCGTTGCCTATTCTGCTCGTCTAAAACCGCCGCGACGGTTTCCAAATCTTTGGTGTCAAACGGTATGTCCGGGGGCCACCACGCGCAAGCAACTAGCAATTCGGCTAGCTGTCGGCGTCGTGTCCCCCGTCGGTAGGGGTTACGTCCTCGCCCCCGACAACCTCCACGTTGCTAATTTTTTTTAGAAAATCGTCGAACACGGCGGGGACCACGTGCCCATGTTGCTTGCTTGCCTCATACGCAAGGTAAGCCAAATCTTCCAAACCCATGGCCGTAGCCATTTGCGAGGCTTTGGCCTTAAATTTGCGTTCCCACGCGACCACCGTAAAAAGGTTGGTGGTCACCGTGTACGGCTCGGGGTCGGTAATGACCCTAAGGGTAAGTTGCATGTCGGGGCCTTTCTAAGGTTACGGGGCGATTGCCCGGGTGAGCGCACCCCCGCGGAACGTCAAATCGACGGTGGAAAGTGTGCCGAAATCGCCGTTAATACCGGTGTAGCTCTCCAAGTAGCACCCGGTGAGCGTATAAACCGGATTGTCGGCGGCGGGGGATGAGCCGGTCGCGCCGACAACCACGTTAAACGTGGTGCCGATGAGAGCCGCGAGATCGGCTTCGATTTCCGACGCGCCGTAGGCGAGCATGAGCGTGGCGGTGATTTCGTTAGCCTGCAAACCGGCGGTGTAGTTCCGGGCAGAGTCCCCAAACGTCGTGCTTTCGAGCGCTTCGATAGTAGACACCACCGAGCAAGTCGAACATTGCTCGGTGTAGTCGGTTCCGTCAATCTCGAAATACGGGTTGGTCAAGTTGGTAACGGTTGCCATTGTTAAGCCCTTTCGATGGCTAGGCGGGTTGTTAGGTCATATGCCGGCAAACTTTGCTCACCGATAAGCGCAATGCTAGGCGCTGCCGACACCACCGCGAGGGAACTACCAATAATCGTGTCCGCAACGGAAAGTAGGTAGTCGGTGGCGTCTTGGTTGCCGGGCGGTGGGGCCAGTACCCGGAGCACAACGGTGGCGTCCGGAATGTTGCCGTTAAACATTTGTGCGGTAGGCAGCTCAATAAAAACGGTGAGCGGCCGGGCGTTACGCGGGTCGGTTACGGGTTTGAGCCCTAAACCGGTGAGCACCGTTTTTATGCTTGCGATAGCGGCCGCGAGCGTGCCGGTGGCAGCCATTAGCCCACTTGTGGGCGGTTGGTGCCCAAAAGCTGCATGACTTGCCCTAGCCCGATGGTGTTCGCGCCCACGCTCATGCTCTCGAACGACTGGTAGCCGTCAATGCTGCCGCGGGTGCGGTACTGGCTTGCGGCGTAAAGCACGGTGCCAAGTTTTACGTCGGCACCGGGCACCGTGGACAAGCTGTCGAAATAGCCGGCGGCCTGCCGGCGTCGGTACGCAAACGCGTTAGCGGCTTCCACGCAAGTGGTAATAAACGCGGTGTCGTTAGCGGTAGCGGACTCAATGCCTAGCCACTCAATCACGTCGTCGGCGTCAATCCACGTGCACGTAAGCCCGTAGGTCACGGTTCCGCTGTCGGCGGTTCGGGCAATGTCGTCGCCCGCGTCGGCGTAAATAAGTTGGTTCGGATAGTAAAAGTCGTAGTCAAACACTAGATCGCCGCTGTCGGTGACCTCTTCGAGCGCGTAGCTCTCAACCGAAACGACGGTAAACGTGCCGTTTAGGGTGCTGTTAGTAAGCCCGGCAACAGTGACCGATTGCCCTACCGCTACGTCGTTCGGCTCCAAGGTTTGCACCACGCCGTAGCCGTCAACACGGGTTACGTGGGTGACGGTAAATACGGACATGGTGCAAACCTTTGGGGCCTAGGGGGTAGGTATCAGACGAACGCGGCCTTGCGGAACTTGCCGGCGTCAATCATGAGCGTGGCAAGGTACCCGCGGAACGCGAGAGTGCGCGAAAGCGTGCTTGCCTCGCTCGTGGAAATCGCGCCCTTTTGCTGCTCGAAAATCTCGAACCCGTCGGGCTGTCCGACAATCACGGTGTCGTTGGCAAAGTTGCTGTCCACGACCACAGTCATGCCGAACGCGGCGGCCGGCGAACCGGTCGGGCTCATGCTCCCGAAACTGTTCATCGGGCCGGCCTGCGGGAAAAGCGGACGGTCGGCGGTGTCCACCAAGAGACCGAGCGCACGCCACATATTCGGGGAAAGGAAAAGGTGCGTGGGCAGGTAGTCGGTGGCCGAAAGGATGGCTTCGGCGGCCGTGTAAACCCAACGGGCCCATTCTGCGGGGTCGGCAATATCTGCAACCGTAAAGTTGGTGGTGTTGGTGGCACCGGCAACCAAATCGTCGGCGCACTTATTGTCGGTTTGCTTGGCGTACTGGCGGGCCATGTCGTCAAGGATGAGCCCGAGCACCTCGGGGGAGCTCCAATCGATTGACTCTTCCGAGACAGTCACAAAACCGCCAAAAACGCCCTTGGTGACCTGCAAGTCATCCACGACAAACGTGCCGTCGTCAAGCGCGACGTTCTCGCCGTTGCTCGCACCAATGGTGGTGTGGGTGGTCACCTTGGGGCGAATAAAAACCTTGCCGCTCGCGGGCATGGCCTTGGGGCCGATGGCGTCCACGACCGGGCGCAAGCCGCGCAAGCCATTGTAGACGGGGGCGACAATCGGCGTGGGCAGCACGCCGTCAAGGTCGGTGGTCACAACGTCGGGGGCCGCGGCGCGGAGCTTGGACGAAAAGTCCTGCCACGTAGCGCCGCCGCGCACAAACGCGGAGACGTATTCGGCGGCCGACGGCATCGCAAAGTTGCGTGGCGCGGCCGGGACGGGGGCGGTAGCGACAACCGCGGGGGCTGCCTCTTCCACCGAAACGGTGTTGTCGATATCGGACATAGGGTTTGTTTCCTCTTCGGTTGGGGTTGGTTCGGTGTCGGGTTCGGCGTCATCGGGTGACGATGCCGCAACCTTAGTGATTACCGCACCGGCGAAAGCGGGACGGTAGACAAGCGAAAGCTCGTCCCATTGGGCGGCTTTCACGACCATTACGGGGCCGTCAAATTCGTGTTCGGTTGGTTGGATACCAACGGACACGCTGTCAATAGCGCCCATTCTTAAAAGCTCAACAATGTCGTCGCCGGCCCGGGTGCGGGCAATTTCGGCGGTAAACAACATGCCGGCATCGGTGGACTCTCGCGCCACGACTTTGCCGACAATGCGGCCGGTGTCGTGCTCTTCTAAAAGGCGCGGGTCGGGGCCGTCGGTCGGCAACGCGCCGGGCTCGATACGGACACGCTGCCCGCCCATAACGGTGGCTTCCACGTTGTACGGGGCCGCAATGCCGGTAATGCGGCGGCTTGGGGTGTCATCGGCGGACGCGTCAAGCGTCACGTTCTCGGCAACAAATCTAAGCATTGGGGTTTACCTCTCGGATTGTCTCAACGTCGGACATGGCGTTTTCGATTAGGTAGGCGGATACGTCTAGCTCCACGTGTTTGCCGCGGGCCGTGATGCTGTCCAAACTAAACGTTTCTTGGATGGCGTCAATAAACGGCTTGGCCCCGAATTGGTAAAGGTCTTTGCGGGCCTCTTGCACG
>Ga0208149_1000851_pt1 | contig 11545 bp, 7 predicted proteins | sample DEB08_DNA_15_FD_184533 | JGI IMG/M metagenome (GOLD analysis project Ga0208149, IMG submission 184533) | Aqueous microbial communities from the Delaware River and Bay under freshwater to marine salinity gradient to study organic matter... | ecosystem: Environmental > Aquatic > Marine > Coastal ... | reverse complement strand
TGATGAGAAGCAAGAACTTGCTCAAACTATTGCAGGCGCATTGGGTCGTAGACTTGATGACATCGTTATTTCTGCAATGGATGCGGCAACTCCGGGTGCTACTGTTGGTACTGGTGGTACTGCTCTTGCGGCTACTGATCTTATTGACGCTAAAGTTGAGTTGGTTAAGGCTGGCGTTGGTTCTAACGATCTATACTGCGCTATCAGTGGTGCAGGTCTTGCAGGTCTATTAGCTGATGAGAAAGTTTCATCTTCTGATTACCAAAATGTTAAGGCTCTAGTAAATGGTGAAATCAACACATTTGCAGGCTTCAACGTAGTTGTTATCGAAGATCGTACAGTTGGTGGTCTAACTACTGCTTCTGACGTAACCGCAGGCTACGCATTTGCTAAAGATGCTATTGGTCTTGCTATCGGTGTTGATAACAAAACTACTATTGATTATGTACCTGAGAAGGTTTCTTTCCTTTGTAACGGTATGTTGAAAGCAGGCGCGGCTGTACGTGATACAGCAGGCTTGATTCAAATCAACTATGATGCAACACCTGCCTAATTAGGCTTATAAGGGGGGTTCGCCCCCCTTTCTTTTCTCTACATAAAGGTAAATCATGGCTAGTAAAATAGAACTAATTTCTAACGCATTAATTCTGATAGGTGATTTGCCAATAACATCACTTACTGGCAACGCACGAGCGCAGGTTGTAGCTAACAACTTGTATGATAATATCGTTAAAGCTGAACTAACTAAGTATCGTTGGGGCTTTGCTAGAAAGAAAGCACAACTAAATAAAGATGCTACAGCTATTACTGGTACAGAGTGGAATGCTAAATACACACTACCCTCTGACTTACTAACTTTGGTTAAGATTAATCCTAATCAACCATATCAAATTATTGAAGACAAAGTATATGTAAATCATAGCGGTGACTTGTTCTGTGATTACATAGCTGATGTACCTGAGAATGAGTTCCCTGTACACTTTGCTAAAATGATTGAGTACGCATTAGCAAAAGACTTTGCTATGTCTGTACGCGACAACGCTACAACAAAACAAATTATGGCAGAGGAGTATCTTAATGCTTCTCGCATGGCACGATATACTGATTCACAGCAACATCCTATTACACCTATACAGAGCAGACCATTCCTTGATGTGAGGTACTAATGGCTTTAACTAACTTTGTACAAAACAGCTTTGTTAGTGGTGAACTATCGGAAGAAGTAAAATCAAGAACTGATATAGGTCAATACTTCAAAGGCATGGAAACAGCTAAGAATGTTGTGACTTCGCCTCAAGGTGGCGTCAGAAGACGTATGGGTTCAGAGTTTGTTGGTGTTCCTATTGGACCTACTGAAAGAGATGCAACTGGTTCTTTTTCAGACCCAGATACTAATGGTGATGGAAACGAGGCTAATCTTGACGACAATGACGGGACTACGTTTTATCTCAGTGGCGGTGGTACAGTAGATGATCCACCACAAGTAAACTCTAAAAGCATTAGCACTAATGATAATTGGGTCGCATGGCAACACGATCTTGGCGGATCAAATACATCTACAATTAAATTTGTTGATATACTTGGAATACAGTTTGATACGACAACTACTACGCCAGAAAGTACAGAGTTTGACTTAGAAAGTTCTGATAATGACTCTGACTGGGTTAAAGAAGCAGATATACCCAAAATCACAAACTTTGCTCAAGACTTTAGAATAACCATAGATGTGCCAGTTACGGACACAGAAGGACCTGACACGCGTGTTAGACAATACTGGCGACTTATAAGAAAAGGAACATCAGACTTAGGCACAGAAACCTTAAAAATAACAGATGTAAACTTTTTAAAAGTTAATGAAGCCACCCCTGATGGCAAATATAAAATGCATTCTTTTGAGGTTGATAAAGATAATAGCTTTTTGCTTTTCTTTACGCCAACTAATTTAAGAATTTATAAGGTTACAGATACGGCTACAACTTTTTTTCAAGACATAAATCATGGGCTTGGAGATGATTTTCCTAATCGTGTAGCGGCTAACGAAAATGTACTGTTGCTGTTTAATAAGAATCAACCAACAAAACGGCTTATATACAATTACAACAAAGACGATAAGTTTTATTACGATACATTTCCATATACAAATGTGCCGCGCTATAACTTTAATGATAGGTTAAGCCCAGTAATTGTAGATGCTTTAGTTGATGTAACTTTTCCATCTAATATTGCAGAAGGGAATAAATATCAATTAGAAGTAGATGGTGTTTTAAGTAAAGAAATTGCTTACCATGGCGATTCAGATACAGATCAACAAACCGCTACAGCTAATGCAATGCAGAAAAACTTACAAGATATGCCTGTATTTGGCGACTCAGGTATAACTGTAACTAGAATAGCTTCGCGTGAATATAAAATTACAATGAACGGTGATTCTGCTAACAGTTATGATCAAATGTCTGGCTTTATGACATCAGGTACAACAAGCAGTATTACATTTGATGATTATCAGCGAGGATCAGATGCTAAAGAAGATATATGGAGTGCAACTAGAGGGTATCCAAACTTAGGTGTATTTGCACAAGGCAGGCTGTGGATTGGTGGTACTCGCGATAAGCCACAAGTTTTAATGGCATCAGAACCCGGAGTTTACCACGATTTTCTTGTTAAACGCGGTGAAGACAACGAAGGGTTTTTATTTACAATGAATGGGGCTAAAAGCCGTATTGTAGATGTTACTGGTGGTCGTGGTGTTACAGTGTTTACTGAGGGCGCAGAGTTTGCAATTACTGGCAACACACCTTCTACACTAGGTGCGGAACAGCAAACACAGCATGGTAGCTTTAGCGAAAATGTACCTACACTTTCACTTGATGGCACTACTCTTTTCATTGATAGAAATGGTAAAAGTTTAAGGCAGTTTGTATTTGATTATCGCGAAGAAGGATTTAGAAGTGTAGACCTATCTGTTTTATCTACACACTTAATAAGTAATCCATTAGATATGGATGCAATAACAACTACTACATCTAAAGATGCCAACTATGTATTTATTATTAATGGTGATGGCTCTGCTGTAGTCCTTAACACTTTGCGTGAACAAGACGTAAATGGGTTTGTTAGATTTAATCAAGTTCGTACTGCTGTACCTGCTGATCAAATTTTGAGCAATCCTAATAATGTAGCTTTTGCAGGTGCAACAGATAAGTATGAGCAGGTTGTAGCAGTTAATAATGTTTTACACGTTTTATCTAATGTAGGTAACGCATCTAACTACACCTATAATTGGAATATAAGCAGGCTTACATTTGAGCATTTGCTTGATTACTCGTTAAAGTTTGAGCCTGCGTCAAGCCCTGATTCAGATGGTAATTACCATAGTGAAATACTTACAGGCTTAAAACATTTAAAAGGTACGCAAGTTACAAACCTTGTTGCAGGTAATAGTGTGTTGTCACCACGATATTTAAATCCTGCAGGTCCTGCAAGTGATGGAAACTCAATATCCTTAACTTCTGAAGAAAGAAAGTTGAATGCTACAATAGAAGTTGGTAGAAACTTTGTGCCGGAAGTAAAACCAATGCCTATAGCCGTCCTTATGAGAGATGGCGACAATATACAAATGGCACTAAAACTGATTAGAAGAATGAATTTACGTGTAATTAATTCAGCAGGTGTTAATATAGATGGTGTGGCTGTGCCTGTAAGAGAGTTTGGTGGTGCTGATGATAGTCCACTTAACACTTCGTTAGAGCCGTCTACAGGCATTATAGAAGACAATAATGGTGGTAATGGTTGGGGTCGTGAAATAGCACCTGTTATTACTATACCAGATGCCACGCCATTCCACTTGTTATCAATAGATTATGAGATTAGTTCGTGAATGAAATAACAACACAAGACGATATTATTCAGTTACAATCGTTAATGTTGAAAGGCGATACAATCGAGTTAGAGACGCGCCACCACTTTAGTGATGGATTGTATGCCAGAGAGTTGTTTATACCGGCAGGCGTTTGTTTAGTGGGCGCATTGCATAAAACAAAGCATCTTTATACTGTGGTAAAAGGAAAGTGTAGAGTTGCAACACAGTTTGAAAATATAGAAATAGAAGCACCTTTTATGGGTGAGACTATTCCGGGAACAAAGCGTGTTATATACGCTGAAACTGATTGTGTGTGGATTACATATCACCCAACAGAACTAACTAATGTTGAAGAAATAGAAAAGGCTATATTAGAGCCAGAGGATATTTAGATGTCATTTCACATAGTTGCCGCTGTAATAGCAACCTCTTCTGTATACACTGCTGTGCAACAAAGAAAAGCAGGAAAAGCTCAGGCGGAAGAAGTATTAATGCAGAAACAGCAAGAAGAAATGCAAGCAAAAATAGAAGAGCTTGCGAGGCGAGAAAAGCTAAATGCAACATTAGCGGCTAATCAAGCGGCTATGGCAACTAGTGGAGTATCAGGATTGACCCCTGAAAGTGTAGCTTTACAGTCAGCAAGACAAGTTAGTTCTAGCGAATCTGCAATAGCATTAAGTGATAGATTAAAGTTAGCAATGAGAGAAAGACAAGCGGCAAATATATCAGCAACTGGTAGAGCGCAAGCAACAGGAACGCTTTTGAGTGGTGCGGCACAAGCGGCATCTGGTTATGCGGCTTATGGCGCGGCATCAGCTCCAACAACTACAACGGTATAATTAAATGGCTATTACACCTATTACACGATATGGCAAATTTACACCTACTGGTGTAGACCAGACTGAGGCTCGTAAATTAGAGGCTTTAGCAGGCGTTGGGCAAAAGGTTACTCAAGCCGCAGTTGCTCATGGACAACAAAAAATACAAGAACGAAAGGAAGAAACACGTAGAGCGGAACTAGAGAAAAAAAAGACTGATGCTTTGTTAGAGCAAGAATTAGTAAATAGTAGTATTTTAGATCATGATGCTCACCTTACACAATTATCAGAAGAATATTCTGATGATCCTACACAGTATTTAGAAAGATCTATGGCTTTTACTAATGGTATGCTTGAAAGCATGACCCCAAGTGTTCGCGCTCGTTTAGAAGTTGATCTCATAGGAAAAGTAAGAAGCACGCACGCACCTTTATTAAAAAACTTTAATGCTAATGCTTTGATTGCTAGTAAGCAATCTAGTGATAATACAATTAGTACTTTAACTGTTGATTTAGATAAAGCTATAAGAAACAAAGAAGATATTGGATCTATTGTAAATAACATAAATAATGCTTTTATAAGTAGAGGTGAATTAGACCCTACATACAATGTAGCAGAAAAACAAAATAAGTTACAAAAATTAATAAAATACAAACAAATTGAAGCACCTATACTTGCGGTGGCTGATACTGATGCTGAAACTGCGGCAGTTTTATATGACGAAGCGTTAAGTAAAGTTCCAGATGGCTATACACAAAATGAGTGGAAAAATACATTAGATTCTACTTTAGTACAAATTAATACCCAGTCATCTTTGCAAAAGATGAAAAGACAATTAGGTATTAAAGAAGATGCTAAGAAAGTAACAAATGTGGTAACGTCTTTAGATATTGGCTTACCGGTTGACTCGCAAACAAGAGATGAAGCAAGACAAGCCGCACAAAATATAGGAAAACAAGATGAGTTTGCTATTGCTGAACAAGTTAATCACTATGCAAGAAGTGATGCAGAAACACGAAACAAGTTAATGCAAGCGGCAGAAGATAGCCCTGAAAATGCACAGCTAGTAGCCGCTATGGTAAAGTCAGATGTTGCTAGAAATACTGCTCTTAATAAAAGTGCTTTAGATTGGGGTGCAAAAACATTAAGAACAACAGAAAATACACCGATTATTGAAAGGGTGCAATTTGAAAATCTCATGTACCCGACTCAAGAAGAGTTAGCTAACAGAAAAGAAAATATAGAAATTGTTAAGAATTACACTGGTTACAATAATATACATTTATTTACAGAAGAAGAAAAAACTGCATTTGTAGAAACTCTAAAACAAATAAACCCAACGGAAATAATGGGTGTAGTGAATGCTTATGGCAGAGATTCATATATACAAGATATTGTTGCACAAGAAATGGGCGATGGCACAACTGCACATGCTTTTGATAAGCCGCATTTAGCATCTATATTATTTGAGGGTAAAAGAAGATCGCAAACAGAAAAGCCATCAGTAGCTTTGCAGGGCAATGCAAAAGCTCAAGCGCACGGTTTATTTACTGAGCATACTGGCACTGGAATTGATAGTGATAACTATAGTCATTATTTAGCGGCAGTAGAATCATATTATTTTGGCACTGTTGATTTAGGTACAGGTTTAACGGCTGAAGAAACCAGAGATGGTGCATTGCAATATGATTTTAATAAAGATAAATGGATGGAAGCAATACAGGCAGTAGTTGGCAACACTATGGAGTTTAGAGATAAACAAATAATTTTAGGAAGTCATACAGAAGAACAGCTTGAAACAGTAATTGAAAACTTAACTGTAGAAAACATACAGTTACTTACCACTGCTCAAGGAGATATATACATTACTGAAGATGAAGCAGATGATATACTAGAATTAATTCAGGATGAAGACAGAACACGCTTAACAAAATTAGCAGGCATTGATGGTCAAGAAGGAAATTATCAAGTTGTGCGTGTTGTTGAAATTAATGGAGTAGAACAAGAAAAATATTTAGCTTCGCAAAGTGGTCAGCCAATTATATTGCAGTTAAATAATGAAGCCCTAAACAAAAACATAGCAAGTTTTCTGGTTTCTGAAGAAGGCAAAAAAATATCACAAAGAATAGAACTTAATAGGCGTGTAAGAGGCAGACCTAGCAACCCATTTGGAATGTTTTAAAGGATATAAATGTCTTTATTAAACACTAGAACAGAAAGAGAGTCTTCGTACACTCCTACTATAACTGCGAAGGATGCACTTACGCAGAAGGAGCAGATGTATGGTTTTGGTGAAACTTATAGCGCAAAATTTGGCTTAATTAAAGATGAGGCGTGGTCTGTATCAAGTTTTTTTAATAATGAAGGGTTTTATGAAAGAGCAGATCAAGTAGAAAATATAATAAATACAGGCGACAAAGACTATAGCCAGTATCAAAAAAACGGTAGATTTGACTACAATAAGTTTGCTCTTGAAACAGGTCTTGTAAAAACAGATGAAGAGTTATTTAACGAAAAAGTCGCAAAACTTGCAAAGTTAAGAGAGCAAAGACAAGAAATTATTGATAGAGGTAGTTATTGGGGTGATATAGCAGGTAGTTTTGCCGGTTATGCGTCTGATCCATTAATCATTGGCACTTTACCATTTGGTATGGTTTCAGGAACGGTTAAGGGCGCGTCAATTTTATCTAATATGGCGAGAGGGTTTGCTACACAAGCAACTGTTGGATTGGCAACAGAAGTGCCTATACAGCTTTCAGTGTATGACTATAAAAAACAAATTCAATCACCATACTCTAAAGAAGAAGCATATACAGCAATAGCATCAGCTACTTTATTCTCTGGATTGTTTGGTGGTGGTGCAAATGGTATTAGTGGATATTTGGCGCGAAGAAAAGAATTAGCACAAAAAGCGGCTATAGAATTTAAAACTTTTAAACCTATATTCAATGATGAGTTCACGCCTACTGTGCGTGGCATAGAGACCTATAGACAGCAACAACTTGCTGCTAAATTGCCAGGCAAGCCAATTACTGCATACCACCGCACTACTGCAAGCCCTTTTTTTGATTTTAAAAAATCAGATAAAAGCAAACATAGCTACGCAGGAAGTGAAGGTATTTATTTTTCTAGGCAAAGTGATGACCCTAGCACTATTGCATTTGGCGCAAATGAAGTAGAGGCAAGTGTTTATATTAACAACCCAGTACCACTACAAACAGTTACTAGTTCATTTGATAAGAAAAAAATTACTTTCGCTAGAGTTGATATTGATGAGTTGCCCAGCAATTTAGACGATATAAGAACTATTAAAAATGGCGATTTAGAATTAGTTGATGATTTATCTAAGGCAGAATTGCAAAAATTAATTAAATCTAAAAATTTATTTAGAATGATTGACCCTGAAAAATTGTTTCCAGATGATGTTGCCGCAATTAAAAAAGCAGGGTTTGATGGAATAGAAGTGCCAAAAGGTAAAGATAAGCCTGCACAAATTGTTGCACTTGATGCTAGTCAGGTTAAAGTTAAAAAATTTAAAGAAAGTGGCACAGTAATTGATGCACCACAACCAGAAGTAAAAAAACTAAGCAAAGCAGAAGTAGATAAAGACATACAGGAAAAACTTGTAGAGTTTTCTAATCAACCTGCCAAAAAAGAGCATACTGCAATATTTACAGTAGAGCATATTGTAAACCAACTTAGATTGCGTAAAGGATTTAGGGCGGAAGAGGTAGTATTAGAGTCGTATCAAACAGCTTTAAACGCAGGTATCAAGTCTGTTGATGGTATAAAGCAGGCTGTTATTAAAACTATTGATGACAAAATAAATGAGTTAGGCACAGCTAATCCTGAAAATGTAAAGCAATTACAAGAGATGAAAGGAAGAATATCTAACTCTACAGATGTCAGGGCAGAGATGGATTTGATTCTTAAAGACAATGTCATGCGCGACTTAGACTTGTTAAGAATTATAGATGAAGCTGACAGTCCTGCGCCTAAGTCAACAGTACCTGTTAAAGAAAAAGTTGATATTGTACATCCAAAGGCTAAAGCAGGTGACTTAGAAGATCAATACTATAATGATACTGGCACAAGAGAAAGTTATAATCGTGATGTAGATATGTATAATACTTTAGAAACAAAAGAGGTTGTTGTATTGGATGCAGATGGCAATCCTAAAATTGTAAATGCTGACGAAGTAATTAAAGACTTAGATGATCAGTTAGGTGAGTTAGATTCTATTATGAGGTGTTCTCGTGGCTAGTTTTGAGTATTGTATTAATCTTGCAGTTGATCAAAAAAAGATCAGCAAAACTACTGCGAATGAAATATTAGAGTCTGGCGATCCTGCTGAGTATATTAAAACATTAGCAGACAACATAAGCAGACAAAAGCGCGAAAAAATTATTGATGCAATAATAATTGCTGATTCACGCCAAAAAATAATGAGTCATCCTAAAGGTCCAATGGTAGGACTTAAGTCTTTACTAGCTAGAGATTTAACTGAAAGCGCAGGCTACCTTAATGTTGAAAATCATCAGGCATTTTTCTTAGCAAAGTATTGGTCATCGTTTCATAAAGGTGCTGAAAGGTTTTTCCCTAGACTAAACAAAATGGGGCTACTAGGCTTTAGGCAAGACAAAGAAGGCTTGAAGGATTTTGTAAAAGTTGTATTTAATACAGGGTTTAAATCTGCTGATAACGAAATTAATGACTTAGCTAAACTGTGGCTAGATACAGTTGAAGAAATGCGTTTGGACTTTAATAGTTTTGGTGGCAGTATTTCTAAAAACGAAGCATATTTTATGCCGCAAGCAGTTAATTCAAGAGCGTTTAACAAAATAAGTGAAGATGAATTTGTTGAGTTTTTAAACCCAACTAATGGCGAGACATTGCTTGATAAGTCAAGAATGCTTAATGATAAAGGCGAAAGACTTACAGAAGAAGAATTGAATGAAGCTTTGCGTTATGTTTATCAAACACACAAAACAGCAGGTCTTAACAAAGTAAAAGACGCACCGCCAAAAGGCGCGTCAAGAAAGTTATCGCGCAGAAATAGTCATCAAAGATTCCTATACTTTAAAGATGGTGAATCGTGGATACAGTATCAAGATCGTTTTAATGGTGGTGACATATATTCTATTATGACAGACCACATACAAAATATGGCATCTGATATAGGAATGATGGCAACATTAGGTACAAACCCAAGAAATATGTTTGACACCTTATCTTTGTTGGCACAACAAGAAGCGGCTAAGCAAGGCAAACGATACAAAGGACATGGCAGAGAAGCAGAAGCAATATTTAGAGTTGTAAGTGGCGAGGTAAATGCCGCAGAAATGGCAACTTTTGCTGATCTTGGTAATACTTTTAGAACATTTGAAAGTTTTGCCGCACTGGGTGGCGCGGCTATATCAGCAGTAGTTGACCCTGTAAGTAATTTATTAAGTGCATACTCTAGCAAAATGCCAATGATGAAAGTATTTTCAAGCCATGTAAAATTATTAAAAGACTTACATGGCAAAGATAGCCCTGAACTTAGGCAGTTGTTTGCAGAAATGGGGTTTATAGTTGATACAACTATTGGATTTGCAAAATCATCAAATAAATACGTTGATGTATATGGCACAGGCAAAGTTGCTAAAGGTCTAGATGGATTGCTACGAGGCACTGGTCTTGAAACTATGACCCAAGCAGGTCGTAAAGCAATGTCAATGGAACTTTCGTTGATGCTTCATAAGAATTTCGGAAAAAAACTATCAGAGTTAGATCCGGTGCATCAAAAGATGTTTGCAAGCAAAGGCATTACTGAAGCCGAATGGGATGCTTTTAGAGCAACTAAACCACTTGAAATGAAAGGTGTAAAGTTTGCAAATGTTTTAGAAGACAAAAGCATGAAATTTCATGCAATGATTACAGAAGAAGTAGAGCGAGGCGTTCCGCTTGGTGATGCTAGAATTAAAGCAATTACTACATTGCTTGGCACAAAGCGCGGTACAGTTGGCGGAGAACTTGCAAGATCGGTTACGCAACTTTTAACGCACCCAACTGCAATTATTATGAATCATGCTAATAGGCTGTTCCACAATCCAAGAGGAAGAAGCAGGGTTTCGTATGCGGCAGGGGGTTTTGTTGGGTTTACTATGCTTGGAGCAATCAGTTTACAGCTAAGTGAAATGTCAAAAGGAAAAACACCTAGAGATATGGACAATGCTAGGTTTTGGCTTGATGCTTTTAAAAGAGGTGGTGTAGGTGGTCCTGCGGCAGATATATTATTTACTAATACAGAAGACTTTGGCAAAGGTTTTGTTGAGGCTAATATGGGCTTAGTATTTAATAGAATTGATGAAGTAGCAGACATGACTGTCGGCAATATTAATAGATTAATTGATGGTGACGAAACACATTTGATACCGCAATTTTCTAAATTAGCGCAGGATTTAACGCCTAAACCGTGGCAGTTAGGTTTGTTTCACGATTATGTATTTTATAACCTGCGTGATGCAACAGACCCAAAACACGCATATAGATTTAATAAACACGAAAGAGAAATTAAAAAAGAGCAAGGACAAGAATATTACTTTACGCCAGAACGCTCACCACTAGAAAACATAGAGCGAATTATAGATTAAGAGGATATTATGACAGTTACAGCAAACACAACTAGAAATCAGTACACTGCCGGTAATCAGCAGAACACGTACGCTTATACATTTCAAATACATGATGCCTCTGATCTAAAAGTATATATTGGTGATGAGTTAAAGTCATTAAATACACACTATACTGTTACTGGTGTAGGTAGTGGCACAGGTGGTAATGTTGTTTTTGACTTGGGCGTTGATGGAAATGGACAGCAAATATA
>Ga0208149_1000825_pt1 | contig 11750 bp, 20 predicted proteins | sample DEB08_DNA_15_FD_184533 | JGI IMG/M metagenome (GOLD analysis project Ga0208149, IMG submission 184533) | Aqueous microbial communities from the Delaware River and Bay under freshwater to marine salinity gradient to study organic matter... | ecosystem: Environmental > Aquatic > Marine > Coastal ... | reverse complement strand
CTCCTGAAAAAGAAGATCAAGCTCAACGAGTAAAGGAGTTTATGAACTACTACATAACTTGTGTTATGGAAGAGTACACTCCTGAATTAGATCAGATGTTATTTTATTTACCGTTAGCGGGTAGTACGTTTAAGAAAGTTTATTATGATGAGAACTTAGAACGAGCTGTAAGTAAGTTTGTTCCAGCTGAGAATTTGATTGTACCTTACAACACCACGGATCTGGAAACTTGTCCTAATATTACTCAAGTTTTGAAACTGAGCTTAAATGATTTAAGAAAGCGGCAAGTTGCTGGTTTTTACAGGGACATTCCTGTTATACCTGCACAGGGCGAATCGGGAGCCCTGAACGATGAGCTAGAAAGAATAGATGGAATGTATCCATCTCAGATAAATTATGACTGCACTTTATTAGAATGTCATGTTGATCTGGATCTTGAGGGTTATGAGGAGCTAGACGAGGACGGTGAGCCGACAGGCATAAAAGTTCCTTATATTGTCACTCTTTCTCAGGATAATGGCCAAATTCTGTCGATTCGCAGGAATTTCAGGGAAGACGATGCAAAGAAGTCTAAGATACAATATTTTGTACATTACAAGTTTCTTCCGGGTTTTGGTTTCTATGGACTAGGACTAATACATACAATCGGTGGTTTATCGCGAACCGCGACTGCTGCACTAAGGCAGTTGATTGATGCAGGCACGTTATCGAACTTACCAGCAGGTTTCAAGGCCCGCGGCCTACGGATCAGGGATGATGACGAGCCCTTACAGCCGGGAGAGTTTAGGGATGTAGATGCTCCAGGTGGTGATATAAAAGCAAGTTTAATGTCATTGCCATTCAAGGGACCCGATCAGACCTTAATGCAGTTACTAGGCTTTGTAGTTGATGCGGGACAACGATTCGCTACCATAACAGACTTGAAAGTAGGCGATGGTAATCAACAGGCAGCTGTGGGCACGACTATAGCGATGTTGGAACAGGGCTCACGGGTCATGTCTGCGGTGCATAAGAGATTACATTATGCGATGAAATTAGAGTTCAAGCTCTTATCTAAGGTGATGTCTGAGTTTTTACCGGACGAGTATCCTTACACAATAACGGGTGTTGATGGCAGTATAAGAAGACAGGATTTTGATGACAGGGTAGATGTACTTCCTGTTTCTAATCCGAATGTATTCAGTCAGGCACAGAGGATATCTTTGGCTCAGACTAAGATGCAGTTAGCTACGTCAGCTCCTGATATGCACAACATGTATGAAGTGTTTAGGGACATGTATGAGGCTTTGGGTGTCAGAGATATAGACCGGGTCTTGAAGAGAACACCAGAGCCGGAGGCTATACCAAAGGATCCTGCTCAGGAGAACATAGATGTTTTGGATCAGATTAAGCTTACTGTTTTTGAGGGTCAGTCTCATGAAGCACATATAATGGCACACATGGTTTTTGGATCTACACCTCTTGTAGCTCAGTCTCCACAGATGGCGGTGGCGTTACAGAAGCACATAATGGAACACGTTAAGATTGGAGCTCGTGAAAGAGCAGCTGTTGACTTAATACAAATGGGAGGTGGTCAGGCTATATCTGAAGAACAGATGATTGATATGGAAGCGAAGACCGCTCAATATGTTGCAGAAGGTATGTCTCAGTTAAAATCTTTAAGTGCTCAATTAAGTGGAGCTGGTCAGCCGGATCCTTTAGTACAGTTGAAAGAGAAAGAATTACAACTAAAGGCGCAAGCAGAACAGAATGATTCTCAGGTAGACAGGGCTAAACTAGGGCTTGAAGAGAAGAAGGTCGAGCAGAGAAGCGAGCAGTTTGATAAGCGAATACAGAGCTCTGAGAGTATAGCTAAGGCTAGAATTGATTCGTCTATGCAACGTGAATTATTAAAACAACAAAACAACCAAGGAGGTCAAGGTGGCTAAAGAAGGTGATAAAAGAAGTGAAAAGGATTTAAGAAAAGAATTTTTTGATGGTCCAGCTTCAGATTCTATGAGCTTTGAGCAGTTTTTAATAAGAGAAGGTCACGGAGATAAAGTCAAACCTGTTAAAATGGCGGATGGTGGGGAGGTTTTTGCTCCTAATTCTGACTATTACAAGGATCTTCTTTAGAGGTGACCGCATTTCTTTTGGCATGTACTTTAAATGGAATAGCCACGGGTGGTATTCACTTTGAAGATGTCAATATCTGCATAGGTTTTAAAGACAAACTAAACAATCAATCTTTTATGAAAGACAATACGCCGCAAAGATATGAATGTATGTGTAAGTTAGTGCCTTTCGTAGACAAAGAGAAAGTGAGGGTTTACTAATGACAGAAGAAAAAAAGAAATTAATAAATTTAGACATTGGTCAAAACAGTTTTGAATTATCCTTGAGAATATTAGGGAATGAATTTGTTGCAATAAAAATTGGTTCTACTAACTTTAGCGGCAAACTAATAGCTGGTGGTATTTTATTATTATTTTTTACCTTAGTTTTGTTAGAAGGCTTTGGTTTAAATGAGGTGTTGAAACAATGAATGTAGAGACTTTTCTGAGGTGGAAAATCCTCCCAAGGTTAATGATGCTCGCCAGTACAGTTATGTCTTGGAGATGTGCTGAATGGTTTATGGAATTGGATTCTCCTACTGCCGCTCAGTCAGCTTTTGTATCTGTGGTTATGGGTGTAATGACAGGTGTGTTTGGTATATGGATGGGTCACGAACATAAAGGAGATAATAATGTTAACAGCATTGATAGGACCGGTAAGTAATTTACTTGGTAAGTTTATAGAAGACAAAGACATGAAGAATAAGTTGGCACATGAGGTGGCAACTATGGCAGAGAATCATGCACAGGAACTAGCTAAAGGTCAGCTAGATATAAACAAAGCAGAAGCTCAACACAAGTCAATCTTTGTGGCGGGCTGGCGACCATTTATAGGTTGGACTTGTGGTGTAGCACTGTGTTGGCATTTTGTATTAGCTCCTATAACTATATTTTTGTGTGCATATATTGGAGTTGCTATACCAGAATTACCTACATTTGACATGGGATCATTGATGACAGTGTTGATGGGCATGTTAGGTTTAGGTGGACTTAGAACCTATGAAAAACAGAAAGGTTTAACAAAATGATTAATTGGATTAAAAAATTATTAACTTCTTCTAGTAGAGATTTATCGAAGCATAGACTTCACACAACTAAGTATCAGGACTTGTGTATGTAATGATTCGCGTAAATTTAGAATTATTTAAATTTTTTAATAAGATCTCTAGTTATTTTTATAGAAAACATGTTACGGGGTTGAGACGTGTCCAAGGACGTTGAACTTTGTTATATTCACAAGATGGCTTTTCAAGAAAATATTGTTGAAGAACCGGTGCCTTTTGCAGGAATTATAAAATTTGTTGAATATAGATGTCCTTTGTGTCAGAATACGTTAGATGATATAGAAAGATATACGATAGAATAAGAAGATATTAGGTTTTTATATAAATGAATGAGATTTATCTTGCACAAGCTGTATTTAGGCTTATAAAAGAAAGAAGAGAACTTATTCGTGAGACGTTAGAATTTGATAATGTAAAAGATATGATGCATTACAAGGGTCTCATGGGAGAGTTAAAGTCTTTAGATTTTTTAGATAGTGAAATAAAAAATCTTTTAGAGAAGCAAGAACAAGAGGAAGTTTAAATGGAAACATCGGCAACAGAATTAAATGGGGCTTATGTAGACCCAAAAGACAGAGTTTTAGACCCTAATTTAATAGAACAAAGTTTAATAGAAAGAATGCCTCAACCTACGGGTTGGAGAATACTTATTTTACCTTACAGAGGTAAAGGTAAAACCGAAGGTGGTATTTTATTACCAGATAAACTAGTAGAAGAAGGACAAGTTTCTACCCAAGTTGGTTATGTATTAAAAGTAGGATCATTAGCGTATAAGGACACAGAAAAATTTCCAGCAGGTCCTTGGTGCGCGGAAAAAGATTGGGTAATGTTTGCCCGATATGCGGGATCTCGGTTTAAAATAGATGGCGGAGAAGTCAGAATTTTGAATGATGACGAGATTTTAGCAAAAATTATGGACCCTGAAGACATTTTACATTATTAAGAGGTAGATATGAGCGGAAAAGAAGCACAAGCAGAGTTAGACTTAGATTTAGGAGAGGAAGAAGGTCCTGATGTTGAAGTCACGGTTGAAAGTTCTACTGAAGACCAGCCGTCTGCAGAAGTTGATTCGGGGTTTGAGACCCAAGATTCTGAAGATGAGTTCAAAAAAAGTGAGAATCAAACTCAAAAGAGAATTAATCGACTTACAAAAAAGATGCGGGAAGCTGAAAAGAATGCTGAAGAAGCTACTAGGTTTGCGCAGTTAAAAGCTAAAGAAAACCAAGAACTAGCTCAAAGATTAAATCAAATGGATAACAACTACGTTGATCAATATAGTGGTCGCGTAGAATCAGAATTAGCTCAGACAGAGTCAGCTTTGAGAAGTGCTATGGAAATTGGTGACACTGAAGCTGCTGTAGCTGCTCAGAGAAAAATGACACAGCTGGCTGTAGACGCCGATAGAGCGGCTCAGGCTAAGTTAGCTAACGAGAGAAGACAAAAGGTGGCTGCAGAACGTCCTGTTCCTCAGCAAACAGTAGCTCAACCTGCTCCAAGACCGGACCCTAAAGCAGAGAATTGGGCACAAAAGAATGATTGGTTTGGCGAAGATAGCGCCATGACATATGCGGCATTTGGTATTCATAAAGAACTTGTTGAGTCGGAAGGTATTGACCCGAAGAGCGATGAGTACTATGATACATTAGATAGACGTATGAAGGAAGAGTTTCCTCATAAGTTTAAAGATGGATCTCAGAGCAAGCGACCCGCCCAGACGGTTGCTTCTGTTAATAGATCCTCGGGAACTGGGCGCAGTAGTGGGAACAAGGTTAGATTAACTCAAAGACAAGTCGCTATGGCGAAAAAACTTGGAGTAAGTCTAGAACAATACGCAAAATACGTTAAGGAGTAAAAAATGGCACAACAAGACGATATGTTTGAAGGTTCTATTAAACGAACTCCTCGCGCAACACAGACAAGGGAGAAGGCGGCAGCGCGTAAGCCGTGGGCTCCACCATCCATGCTGGATGCACCACCCGCACCAGATGGCTTTAAACATCGATGGGTAAGAGCAGAAACTCGTGGTTTTAATGACACCAAGAATGTTTCCGCAAAACTTAGAGAAGGTTGGGAGCTCGTGAGAGCAGACGAATACCCAGATTTTGAAGCCCCTATAGTAGATTCGGGTAAATATGAAGGTGTTTTCGGAGTAGGTGGGTTAGTTTTAGCTCGCATGCCTGTTGAGACTATTGCAGAAAGAACAGCTTATTTTAATCAAAGAAAAGCTGATCAGATGCAAGCAGTAGATTCAGATATGATGAGGGAAAACGCACATTCAACTATGACGATCAATCGACCAGATCGTCAATCTCGTGTAACCTTTGGCGGTCCTAAAAAACAATAGGATGGCCCCATTATTGGAGTAAAATAAATGGCAAATAATCTATCAGCTGGTTATGGTCTTCGTCCGATAGGAAAGGTAGGTGGCAACGTTAATAACAATGCTACAACTCAGTATGAGATCGCAAATAACTATACAACAGCTATATACAATGGCGGGATCGTGTGTCCTGCTTCATCAGGAACTATTATTATTTCTGATCAAGCAATCGCCCCGTTAGGTGTATTAGCAGGTGTAGAGTTTGTAGATTCTGTTACTGGAAAAACTACTTTTAAAAACTATTGGCCCGGATCTAACGCAGTAAGTGTGGACACAGATTTTCCTGTGAAAGCATTCGTTTACGACGATCCTATGCAGTTATATTCTGTAGTTGCAGATGGTACAAACACTAACAGAGCGACAGCTTTGGCGGATGTTTTTATTAACTGTGACATGGCAAGTGTAAATAACGGTAGCACAGCTACTGGTAAATCTAGCGATATGTTAGATATCAGTACAGCCGCTACAACTAATACACTTGATGTTAGGATTGTAGGACTTTATGAAGATGCGGCTAACTCAGATTATTCTGCAGTTGGTCATCAATACATCGTAAGGTTAAATGGTCACTTTAATAGCGGTACTACTATTGCAGTAGGTACTTACGCTACAACAGGCATATAGGAAGGGGTTAGAAAATGGCTATTTCAAGAGCACAACTAGCAAAAGAGCTAGAACCTGGACTTAACGCCCTGTTTGGTCTAGAGTACGATCGTTACGAGAACGAGCATTCTGAGATTTTTGATGAAGAATCTTCAGATAGAGCGTTTGAAGAAGAAGTGATGTTAGCAGGCTTTTCGACTGCACCGTCTAAGTCAGAGGGTGGCGCGATTAGTTTTGATGACGCACAAGAAACCTTCACTTCAAGATATACACATGAGACTATTGCATTAGCTTTCTCAATTACTGAAGAAGCTATTGAGGATAATCTTTATGATCGTCTTGCAGGTCGTTACACAAAAGCATTAGCGAGATCAATGGCACAGACAAAGCAGATTAAAGCTGCTGCTGTCTTAAACAATGCGTTTACTGCAGGAGCTTCTGCAGGTGGCGATGGTGTTGCTTTATTAAGTAATGCTCACCCTACTATTAGTGGAAATCAAAGTAACATATTGTCAACAGCGGCAGACTTAAACGAGACTTCGCTAGAGCAAGCTTTGATAGACATTGCTGGTTTACAGGATGAGAGAGGCTTAAAAATTGCTGTCAGAGGTACTAAGTTGATAATTCCAAAAGAATTACAATTTATTGCTGAAAGAGTGTTAAACAGTAATTTAAGAGTTGGAACTGCTGATAATGATGCAAATGCAATTAAGAACATGGGAATGTTACCAGAAGGTGCAGTCGTCAACCATTTCTTAACTGATACAGATGCTTTCTTTATCAAGACAGACGCTCCTAACGGCTTAAAGCACTTTAACAGAGCCGCTATAAAGACAGCTATGGAAGGTGATTTTGACACTGGAAATATGCGTTTTAAGGCAAGAGAAAGATACAGCTTCGGTTTTTCCGACTGGAGATGTTTATTCGGAACACCTGGTGCGGCATAGCCTCCAAGCATATTAATGCACCAGTTTGAGGGCGGCACTTGCCGCCCTTATTTTTTTGTGTATAATAGAAGAAACCTTGACAGTCGGATAAACTGACTGACATTTGCCACGACAAGGAGATTTAAATGGCTAATACAACTTTTAACGGTCCCGTCCGATCAGAAAACGGATTTCAGGTAGTTTCAAAAAATGCAACTACGGGTGCTCTTACAACCGTATCTAGTACGGCTTCAACAGGAATTGTAACAAACAAATATGTAAAGCATGTTGGCTTTGCAACTGGAGTTACGGTAAATACTACTGCTGGAGATAGCCCTACAATAGGAGAATTTACACAACCTGCCAATACAATCATCACAGACATAAAAATATTTTGTGACACGGCTCCCGTTATTGGAACTGGTGACATTGGATATGAGGTTGGAACATCTAGTTCTGGTGCTCAAATCGTTGCAGCAGTAACTGATGAAATTTTAGATGGTGGTACAACTGTAGTAGTACATAACGTCACAACTACAACATTGGTAGCACAGACACAAAGTGGAACAACTGCTCCAGCTTCTGTTCAGTACACAGATACAGAAAGAACTATTTTCTGTAACATTACCAATACAGTTGATGCAACAACAGCGGGATCTTTCACATTCATTATTGAGTATGTTCAAATCGCTTAAACCTAGGAGGTAAGCATGGCATCTAGATCTGATGTAAAAGCTTTTAATCACAACCAAGGGGCTGATGCTGCTATAGTAGGTCCGGCACGATCTAGGATAAGACAAATAGTAATATTTGGTAATGCCGCGGGTGCCCTAACTATTACAAATGGTAATGGCGGAGCTAATTTATTAGTTCAAAGTTTTCCAACTGGATTACATACTTTGAATATTCCAGACGCTGGTATATTAGCCGAAAGTGGAGCGTATATTTCTGCTTTCTCAGGTAGTGGCAATAAATTGACTATCTTTTTGTCATAATGGCTACAAAGGGGTCAATGAAAGGTCACACCATAGGGGGTGGTCATAAACGCCCCACTAAGTCGGGCGCAGGCATGACTAAAAAAGGTGTGGCTAAATACCGCAGAGACAACCCTGGAAGTAAATTAAAGACCGCTGTAACAGGCAAAGTGAAAAAAGGAAGTGCGGCTGCTAAAAGAAGAAAATCATATTGTGCCAGAAGTGCAGGACAAATGAAAAAATTTCCAAAAGCAGCCAAAGATCCAAACAGTCGTTTACGACAAGCTAGAAGAAGGTGGAAGTGCTAATGCCTAGAGGTAGACCTAAAAAAGAAACACTTACGACAGAACAAGTTATGCATGAGCTGGCCAAGCACGAAGCTGAATGCACTCTTCGATACAAAAGAATAGAAGAAATACTTGGAGATCAAAAAAATCAGTTGAAAGGTCTTGATCTTCGTATGTGGGGACTAGGTGTTTTAATTATAGGAGCTGCGGTAGCGCAGAAATTATTATGATAACAAGTAAAGTAAGAACGGGGCCTAAACCCTCCAAATTAAACGTAACTTATTTTAAGAATGGTGGATCGGCCTCTAAAAAATCAAAAGGCAGTAAGATATGTCCTGCAGGTAAAGCGTGGGCTAAAAGGACTTTTGATACATATCCTAGCGCATATGCAAATATGGCGGCTTCAAAATACTGTAAAGACCCTAACTATGCAAAGGGCGCAAAAGGTAAAAAGTAATGGGTGCACTTAAAGATTGGGTAAAGCAAGATTGGGTTCGCATCGGAACTGATGGAAAAATCAAGGGAAAGTGCGGGACCTCTAAAGATAAGAAAAACCCAGACAGGTGCTTACCTCGTTCTAAAGCAAATAGTTTATCTCAATCTCAAAGAGCGTCTACAGCGAAAAAAAAGAAAAAAGAAGGCGCCAAAGGTAAAACTTTTGTTTCAAACACGAAATCTGCAAAAGTCACAAAAATGGGATTTGGTGGAGAAGTACCTTCTACTAAGGCTAAAAGACCCTTCAATGGTAAAACTAAAAAAGGATCTATAGTTGCAAGAGGTTGTGGTATTGTTATGCCAAACAGACGTAAACAAACAAAAGTAAGGACTTGATATGGCAACATCTAATTCTACAAATTTTGAGCCGGATGCCGCTGAATACATAGAAGAAGCTTATGAAAGATGTGGTTTAGAGTTAAGAACAGGATATGATTTAACTACTGCAAGAAGATCTTTAAACCTTATGTTTGCAGAGTGGGCTAACAGAGGCTTAAATCAATGGACTATTACTCAAAGAACGCAAACGGTTACGTCTGGAGATCGTGAATATGACCTAGGGTCAGACGTAATTGATATATTAAATATTGTTGTAAGAAGGTCTGGGACAGATTTCTCTATGACTAGAGTGAGCCGATCCGATGAATTATCCATTCCTAATAAAGCTACTACTGGCAGGCCTACACAATTTTTCTTAGACAGACAGATTACGCCTAACTTAAAAATATGGCCTGTGCCGGACAATAGCACAGATATAATTTTTTATGATGCTCTCACTAGAGTAGAAGACGTTGATTCTCAAGTTAATACTATGGATGTTCCTTTTAGATTTTATCCTTGTTTGACTGCAGGATTGGCTTATTATATTTCTTTAAAAAAAGCTCCTCAAAGAACTCAGATGTTAAAAGCTATTTATGAAGAAGAATTTGAAAGAGCTATGGGTGAGGACAGAGATAGGTCTAGCTTTACGGTAAGTCCTCAATATGCTTATTTAAGGTCCAACTAATGGGTAGATTTGCTACAGGTAAAAACGCATACGGTATATCCGATAGGTCTGGAATGAAGTATAGGTACCGTGATTTAAAAAAAGAATGGAACGGTTCTCTAGTGGGACCAGATGAATTTGAGTCTAAACATCCTCAATTAGGTCCTTTCAGAACAGTAGCGGACCCCGAAGCGATTAGAGATGCTAGGCCCAGCCGAACAGAAAACCCTGTAGAGGTTCTTTTAGTACTGGATCCGTTTATATCTTCTGCAGCAAGTTCGGGTGTCATAACAGTTAGAGAATTTGGCCATGGTAGATCTACAACAGACACTGTACGCTTTAGAAGTGTTAATGGTTTTGATGGTTTTACCAAAGCTGTTTTGGAGCAGTCTTCGGGTTACAGCATAACGGTTGTCACTACGGACACATATACATTTACAGCTAATGGAGAAACCGCTACAATAGGTGGTATAGTAGGAGGCGGTAGTAGAGCTACCGCAGGACCAACAACGGTGAGTGCATGATATGAGTTTTACTTTAGCACAATTAAAAACGGCAATACAAGATTACACAGACAATAGTGAAACATCTTTTGTAACTCATTTGCCAGACTTTATAAAAGCGGCAGAAGAGAAAATATTTAAAAGTATAGATTTAGATATTTTTAGAAAAAATGTAACAAGTGCCTTGACCTCTTCAGATCAATATCTAACGGTACCCAGTGATTATTTAGCATCATTCTCGTTGCAGATAACAACTTCTGGGTCGGAAAGTTTTTTACTTCAAAAAGATGTAAACTTTTTAAGAGAATATTCCCCAAGTGCCTCAACAACGGGTTTACCTAAATATTATGCACGTTTTGATGAAAACAATTTTATTGTAGCGCCAACTCCAGACAGTAATTACACCATAGAGCTGCACTATTATCATAGACCGGCTAGTTTGACCGCGGGGGCTGATAGTGGTACTACTTGGGTCAGCACTAATGCACCTTTTGCTTTGCTTTATGGGGCTTTAATTGAAGCTTACACTTACATGAAAGGTGAAACGGATGTTATACAAAATTATAATAATATGTATATGCAATCCATGGAAAGATTAAAAGACTTAGGCGAGGCAAGAGAAAACACAGACGCAAACAGAGTTGGTTTACCAGCCAGACCCAGAACATAGGAGTAAAAAATGGCAACAGCAAATGCATCAACCAATTACCTAGAGAGAAGAATATTACATTATATATTCAAGAACAACTCTCTTAGTTTCTCTAGTCCTGGAGATAGTATTTATGTAGGATTGGCAACAGCAGTATCTGCCGCAGAAACTGGTTCACTTACGGAAGCAACCTTTACAAACTACGCAAGGCAACAAGTAGCTGCTTCTGGTTGGACAACTATAGGAGCAGATTCAACAGATACACAGACTGCAACTAATGCAGCGAATATTGAGTTTCCAGCCTCTGGTGGAACAAACAATACAATAACACATGTGTTTGTTGTAGACGCTTCAAGCAGTGGTAATATATTATTTGTAGGAGCTTTGGATGCTAGTAAGGTTATAGCATCAGGTGATATTTTTAGAATTAATGCAGGGAATCTTACTATAGAGTTGAAATAATGGCACTAGTAATATCAGACAGAGTAAAAGAAACCACGACTACAACTGGTACTGGCACATATACTTTAGGTGGTGCTGTTACTGGCTTTGAGACTTTTACTGCTAATTTAAGTAACTCTGATACCACATATTATGCTTGTTCCGATGGTACAGACTTCGAGGTTGGTTTAGGCACATTCACATCTTCTGGTACTACATTAGCTAGAACAACTATCTTAGCTAGTTCTAATTCTAATAATGCAGTTAGCTGGAGTTCTGGAACAAGAACAATATTTTGTACGTTACCTGCAGCCAAAACAGTATTTTTAGATGCTAGTGGCAATGCAACA
>Ga0208149_1000821_pt1 | contig 11804 bp, 7 predicted proteins | sample DEB08_DNA_15_FD_184533 | JGI IMG/M metagenome (GOLD analysis project Ga0208149, IMG submission 184533) | Aqueous microbial communities from the Delaware River and Bay under freshwater to marine salinity gradient to study organic matter... | ecosystem: Environmental > Aquatic > Marine > Coastal ... | reverse complement strand
TTTGGATATTAAACTTTATGGCAGACAAGGATAATACATTTTTAAACGCTGATAACATCTACATGGATGTTGAAGGTGAAGCTGGTAAAACTCTTGACCTTGAAATGACACAGCGTAGCAACCTTGTTGGTATTGTTAAATCTAGATTTAGTGTAGCTGAAGATGCTAGACGTTCAGATGAAGCACGTTGGTTAAGAGCTTACGAAAACTATAGAGGACTTTACAACAAGTCTGTTAAGTTTAGAGACTCTGAAAAGTCTCGTATCTTTGTAAAGATTACTAAAACAAAAGTACTTGCTGCTTTTGGTCAACTTGTTGATGTAATCTTTGGTACAGGTAAATTTCCCATTGGTATTGCTGAAACTAAAATACCTGAAGGTGAATTAGCTAACGCACACTTAGACACTCAAACAGGTGCACCCGGTATTGAAAGTACTATGGGTGGTGGAGAGTTACCAGACGATATCGGTAATAGGATAGACAATCCATACGATGTTGGATATGAGGGTGACGGTAAAGTTTTAAAACCCGGAGCTACTTTCCAAAAAGGAATCTTTGAAGAAAGTCTTGAAGATAAAGTAGAAGATCAATTGGTTGAAGGCTTTAGTCCAATACCTACAGCGTTAGAAATTTCTCCAGCACAAAGAGCTGCAAGGAGAATGGAAAAACTTATTCACGATCAAATAGATGAATCAAAAGGTTCATCAGAAATTAGAAATGCTCTTTTAGAATCTTCTCTACTTGGTACAGGGATTGTAAAAGGACCTTTCAATTACAACAAGAAACTTCACAAATGGGAAACCGGTGAAGATGGTGAAAGAACTTATAATCCGTTAGAAGTTAGAGTACCTAGAATTGAGTTTGTTAGTTGTTGGGATTTTTACCCAGACCCTTCAGCTACTAGTATTGAAGAATGTGAATATGTAATTCACAGACACAAGCTAAACAAATCTCAACTTAGACAACTGCGTAACATGCCTTACTTTGATGAGGATGCTATACGTAATTGTATACAGATGGGAGCTAACTACGAAGAAAAAAGCTTTGAGTCACAGTTAAAAGATGATGCAAGAAGCGATGAAGAGTACCAAACAAACTTTGAAGTTTTTGAGTACTGGGGAATCATGGATGCAGAGTATGCACGTGAAGTTGGTATTGAAATAGATGATGACATTGATGATCTAGACGAAGTTCAAATCAATGCTTGGGTATGTGGTGATAGTTTATTAAGAGCAGTGGTCAATCCATTTACTCCTTATAGAATACCTTACCACGCTTTCCCATACGAAAGAAACCCCTATAACTTCTTTGGTATTGGTGTAGCTGAGAACATGGATGATTCTCAACAGATTATGAACGGTCACGCAAGAATGGCTGTAGATAACCTAGCAATGGCTGGGTCTTTGGTGTTTGATGTAGATGAGTCTGCTTTAGTTGGTGGACAGTCTATGGAAATATATCCGGGTAAGATATTCAGAAGACAAGCTGGTATGCCCGGACAAGCTATACATGGTTTAAAGTTTCCTAACACAGCACCAGAAAATATGATGATGTTTGACAAGTTTAGACAACTTGCAGATGAGCAGACAGGTATTCCTAGTTACTCACACGGACAAACAGGTGTACAAAGTATGACAAGGACTGCTTCGGGTATGTCTATGTTACTAGGTGCATCAAGTTTAAATATTAAAACAGTTGTTAAAAACCTTGACGACTTTTTATTAAGACCTCTAGGAGAAGCTTTCTTTCAGTGGAACATGCAGTTCTTTGAAGGTGGTCTAGATGTCAAAGGTGATTTAGAAGTTAAAGCTACTGGAACAAACAGCTTGATGCAGAAAGAAGTAAGAAGTCAAAGACTTACTACCTTCTTACAAACTGTACAAAATCCTGCTGTTGCTCCGTTTGTTAAGATTTCTAAACTAATTAGTGAACTTGCCTATAGCTTAGACTTAGACCCAGATGAAGTTTTAAACGACCCTGAAGAAGCAGCTATCATGGCACAAATCATAGGAATGCAAAATGTTGGACAAACAACTGGCGAGGAAGCTCAACCCAATAGTCAACAACCCGGAGGTATGGGAAGCCTTGCAGGAACACCTGCACAACCTCAAGACCTTGGACCTACAGGCACTGGCGGTGGCAACATCGGAATCGGAAATGTTCCGGTTGCAGGGGAAGATCAATTCTCTGGTACGCCTAGAGCAATTGCCGGAGCAGGTTAAAGAAGCAGTAAATAGAAAAGAGGAGATATGAAAAAAAATAGTTTATTAGAAGATGATATATATGAGGAAACTAGAAACGCTACTAGACCTCCTATGACTTATACTGCATTTAAAAATTTATTAAGTATTATAAAAACCACTCCTGAAAGTACACAGAAACAAAGTAATATTAATACAGAAAAATATATAGATACAGATAAATCAGATGGAATAACTATTAATAATAAAGGAGATATTTCTTTTCACGGTAAAAAGGGTTTAAAATTAATGAAACAATTAAAAGAAGAAAATTTACCAATTACAAATATTTTTAAAGAAAGAGAGAATAAAAACATGGGTGGAATACTACAAGACGATAACGATAGATACGGAATGAAAGAAGGTGGTCCGGGTATAGAAGCTTTAAGAAAAGAAGCACCTGAAGTTGTAGAACGTATGGGTTATGAAGAAGGTGGTCCACTGATGGATGAACCCATGATGGAAGAGCCTATGGTCGAAGAACCCATGATGGAAGAGCCTGAAGAGGAGATGCTTCCAGACGATGAAATGGAAGATGAATACTTAGATTTTATTTTAGATGAAGCATTAGATAACGAAGAAGAAGATTATCTAATGTCACAGTTACAAGACAACGATAGACTTAGCGAAATATTCGATAAAGTCATAGACGTTGCACAAGAATTTGCTGGGTCTGGTCCTGTTGAAGGTCCGGGTTCAGGAGTCTCTGACAGCATACCCGCAAGGTTATCTGATGGAGAATTTGTCTTTACTGCTAAAGCTGTAGAAGAAATCGGAGCCGACAACTTAATGGCAATGATGAAAGATGCAGAAATGAAAGCAGATGAAAGACAAGGTTTAGCTGAAGGTGGACAACCTGAAGAAGAAGAGATTGTTGTAATGCCGGTTGAAGAACCTGCAAGTCAACAAGACATTCGTGTTACTAAAACAACCGTTGGTTCCGAAGCTTCACAGCAAGAAGTCAACGACTTAGTAGACGAAGAAGTCAAAAAGTCTATGCTTAGAGGGAGCAGAAACTTAGGCTAAACAAACTTAACGGTAGGGCTACCTTATGTCATAAGCACCCTATCATTTTTAAACCGAAAGGCTACCTTTACAAGACAAGCCCTGCAAGTGCACACCGCAGCTACCTTGTTAAATGAAAGCCCCCGTAGGAGAAGAATATGACTACTGAAGTACATGAGGAAAATGCCAATCCTTACAACCAAAAAAAATCTTGGCACACGGATATAGAAGAAAACTTTGAAGATGCTAATGGTCTTTATTTTGAAAAGCCTAAAGCTAAATCAAAAAAAGTAGAAGCTGTATCTGAAGAACCTGTAGAACAGGAAGCAACTAGGGATGAACCTTACAAGCGACCAGACTACAAGAAACGTTACGATGACTTGAAAAAGCATTATGACTCTAAACTAAATGAATTTAAGTCTAGAGAACAAGAGTTATTAGAAAAGGCTGCTGAAAACAGACCTCAGTATAAAGCTCCTAAATCTCCAGAAGAACTTGAAAAGTTTAGACAAGAGTATCCTGATGTCTACGAAGTTGTAGAAACTGTTTCTCACCTTCAAGCCGAAGAGAAATCTAAGGACCTGAAAGAGAAACTTGAAAGACTGCAACAACGTGAGCAAGAATTGATTCGTAAAGATGCTGAAAAGCGATTGATGGATAAGCATCCTGACTTTGAAGATATTCGCAATAGTGATGATTTTCATAGTTGGGCAAAAGAGCAGCCTAAGTCTATTCAAGATTGGGTATACAACAATGCTGACGATGCTGATCTAGCTTCAAGAGCTTTAGATTTATTTAAACGTGATATTGGTATAGATGTACCTAAGAAGTCAAATTCTCAAAAGTCCAGAAAGTCTGCTGCTGATATGGTCTCAACTAAAACAACAACGGTTGAACCACAGCAAACGAAAATTTGGACAGAAAAGGAGATTGCAGCTATGTCTATGGATGAATTTGATCGGCACGAAGCCGAGATAAGTGAAGCCATGCAACAAGGCAGAATTGCAAAATCATAACTATTAACTTTATAACTTAGGAGAATATCATGGCTCAATATTTTGAACCAACAACTGATACCGATGCTAACTTTGCAAACTCCGTAAGTGGACAGGCTAATAGTTTCTTCCTACCTTCGATTTACTCTAAAAAGGTTTTAAACTTTTTTAGAAAGTCTTCGGTTGTAGAAGCTATTACTAACACCGACTATGCCGGTGAGATTTCTGCTTATGGAGACTCAGTTAAAATCATTAAAGAACCCGTAATCTCTGTTTCTGATTATACCAGAGGACAGGATACTACGCCAACAAAACTAACAGACCAAGAACTTACTTTGGTTGTTGATAGTGCTAAAGCTTTCAAATTCATCGTAGATGATATTGAAACTAAAATGTCACACGTCAACTTTAAAGAAGTAGCTTCTAGTTCTGCTGCTTATGCATTGAAAGATTCTTTTGATGCTGCTGTTATCGCTAACATGTTTAGTGGTTTATCTGCTTCTTCACCTGACCACGTGTTAGGTGCTGACAGTGCAACTGCTTTAGCTGCTAACGTATATGACGGTGCTGGTTCTGTTGACATTGGTTTAACAAGTGAAACTGACCCACTTAACCTTATGGCTAGAATGGCAAGACTACTTGACGAACAAAACGTACCTGAAGAAGGTCGTTGGTTTGTTGCTGGTCCTGATTTCTACGAGCAACTAGGACAATCAAGTTCTAAACTGCTTTCTGTAGACTTCAACGCTGGTCAAGGTTCTATAAGAAACGGTCTAGTCTCAAGTGGAAAACTCAGAGGATTTGATATGTACAAATCTAACAATATCGCTGCGACTTCAAACGCAACTGGTAAAGTGTTAGCTGGACATATTTCATCTACTGCAACTGCTCAAACTATCATTTCAACTGAAGTCCTTCGTGACCCAAGTTCATTTGGTGATATCGTTAGAGGATTGCATGTATATGGTTCTAAAGTCCTTAGAGACGAAGCACTAGTAGGTGCTTTCTACTTAATCGACTAATTGTTGAAACTCGGGGGAGTCTTCGGACTCCTCCACTTTTTAAAAGGAATTTATTATGAAAGTAAAAACAGTTGACAATATTAAAGACGGAAACAAAGCTGCTAGACGTGAAAACATGTATGGTGGTGGTAACATGAAAAACAGATATGGTATGAAACATGGCGGTAAACCTATGAACGGTGATATGCCTAAAGCTAAACCCTGTTAAGAGAATTATAAATGGCAACAACATACTTAGATTTAACTAACGAAGTTCTTAGAGAACTCAACGAAATACCTCTAACCTCTGCAAACTTTGCAAACGCTGTAGGACTTCAACAGTTTGTCAAGGATGCCATCAACAAGTCTATATTCGATATAGCAAATGAAGAACCCCAGTTACCATTTTTTGCAGTAGGCGAAAGTGGTGCAACTGACCCATTCTACGGAAACGTGACCGTAGCAACAACAGCAGGTACTAGATGGTACGAACTAAAAGCTAGTAGCTCAAGTGTTGCAGATGATTACGGTTCCATAGACTGGGATGATTTTTATTTAACCACGATTAACGTCAGTGGTGAATCAGCTCCTTTTATCTCGAAAGGTTTAAAGTTTTTAAACTTAGCTGATTGGAAAAGATATTACAGAGATAGTGAAAATGCAGACGATGCAAATACACAGGCATATGGTGAGCCTAAGTTTGTTATTAAATCACCTGATGCAAGGAAGTTTGGCTTAAGTCCAATACCTGATAAAGAGTACAACGTACACTTTTATGCGTTTGACAAGCCTACAAAACTTGTAGCACATGGAGACACAGTTGTCTTTCCAGAACAATACACGAATGTCATAACTGCTAAAACAAGATATTATATTTGGCAGTTTAAAGAATCTCCACAACAAGCAGCTTTTGCTATGGATGATTATAAGAAAGCAATGAGGAATATGAAATCTAATTTGATTAATCCTACTCCTCGTGCAATGACAGACGACAGAAGATACTTTTAATTTATGGCACGTTCACAACCTTATACCGTTGCATGTACCGGTGGTTTAGTCACAGCTTCAAATCAAATTGACTTACTTAAAACACCCGGAGCTGCCACTGACCTTAGAAACTTTGAAGTCTCTATAGAAGGTGGATACAGACGTATCAATGGTTATACAAAATTAGGTGGTGAAAGTGCAACGATTCCTAGTGGTAGCACAGGAACAATACATGGGGTAATACCTTATGCTGATGGAGTTATTGCTGCCATTAACAACAATATTTATTTTAGCCAAGATGGAATTACATGGTTACAAATAAATAAATTATCTGCTGGAGGTGGTGATGATTATGCTACCTTTACAGGTAAAGCAGCTTCGGTAAGAACTGGGCAAGGTCAATGTACTTTTGCAATGTTTGAAGGTGCTGGAATGGATTATGGTGAAATATTTATAGCCGATAATTCCACTAAAGACATTTTTATTTTTAGAATGGAAGGTACTGGAGCTTTAAATACTAGGACATTTTTTACTAATGAAATAAATCCTAATGGAGCTAATACGCCTGTAAAGTATATTACATCGCATGACCATCACTTAATTGCTGCTGGTGTTGAAGGTAATGAAACTACAGTTTATTACAGTGTACATAATGACCCTGATAACTTTAGTGGAGCCGGTGCAGGAAGCGTTACAATCTCAGATACGATTGTAGGTATTAAAGGATTCCGTGAAGACTTGTTTGTGTTTTGTGAAAATAGTATTCACAAACTTATAAACATTGATAACTCTCAAACAGTTGCCATTATTTCAGTTGCTGAAAGTATTGGTTGTTTAAGTGGTTACAGTATTCAAGAGATAGGTGGTGACCTTATCTTCTTGGCACCAGACGGACTAAGAACCGTTGCTGGTACTGCAAGGATTGGAGACGTTGAGTTAGGAACTGTATCAAAACAGATACAACCTCTTATTACAACAATTGCACAAAACGTAGATAAATACACAATTTCAAGTCTGGTGCTTAGAGAAAAGTCTCAGTATAGATTATTTTATACTGATGCAACTGCAGCTAATGCATCACAAAGAGGAGTTATAGGAACATTAAGACCAAACGGATTTGAATGGTCTGAAACAAGAGGTATAGAAGTAACCGGAATAGGTTCGGGATTTAACGAAAGTGGTATTGAAGAATATTATCATGGTGATACTGATGGCTACGTGTATATACACGATTCAGGTAATACTTTTAATGGGACTAATATTCTTGCTCGATATGCCACACCCGACTACGATTACGGAGATTTAGGAACTTTAAAAACTTTACACTACGTTAGAGTTTCTATAGCAGCAGAAGGTATTGTAAGTCCAGAGTTACAAGTCAGATACGACTTTAGTAATCCTGATACACCACAACCACCTTCTAATTTTTTATTTGGTACGGTTAATCCTCCTTCGGTATTTGGTGAAGCGGTGTTTAACATTAACGTATTTGGTGGTGCAGCAGCACCTATGGTACGTATACCCGTACAAGGCAGTGGGACAAGTAATAATTTTACAGTCATCACAGAGGATAACAAAGCACCCTATAAAATAAATGGGTTTTATATAGATTTTATACCTTCAGGTAGGAGATAACAAAATGGCAATAACATATAACTGGAACGTATCCACAGTCGATACTTACCCAACACTAGACGACAATGTAGACGTGATTCATAACGTGCATTGGAGACTTAATGCAGAAGACGATGCAAATCAAGATGCAGATGGAAATAATTTAACTGCTTCAGTCTATGGAACACAATCGTTAGACACATCAGACATTTCAAGCTTTATAGCTTTTGATAGTGTTGATGCTGCAACGGTACAAGGCTGGGTAGAAACTGCAATAGGTGAAGATGAAGTACAATCTTTAAAAGATAACCTTGATGCAAACATTGCAGAACAAATTAACCCTGCATCAGTTACAAAAAATTTAGTAGGCTAATAAAATAAAACACACGGAGATTAAATAATGGCAGGTTACATAAGACAGAGTTCCTTTGTTGATGGAGACACAATCACTGCTGCACTATTCAATAATGAATATAACCAACTCGTCAATGCTTTTAGCAATACGACAGGTCACAAACACGATGGCACAACAGCCGAAGGACCTGTTATAGGACTGATTGGTGATGCAGGAGAAACTTCTCCAAACAACAAAGTATTAATAGATACAACCAATAACTACATTGAGTTTTATGTTGAAGTATCTTCAGCACCTGTACAACAGCTATACATAGCCGATGGAGCTATTGTACCTGTTACAGACAGCGATGTTGACTTAGGAACTAGCTCATTATACTTTAAAAATACTTACACAGATACCGTTACTACAACTGGTGACGTGACTGTTGGTGGTAATCTTACAGTCACAGGTAACGCTACTATCTCCGGCAACCTTACCTTTGGTGATGCAGACACTGACAGCATTAACTTAGCTGCAGAGATTGATTCAGACATTATACCAAACACAGATGGCACTTACGATTTAGGTAGTGCTACCAAAGAATGGCAAGACCTTTACATAGATGGGACTGCTAACATTGACAGCTTAGTAGCTGATACAGCAGACATTGATGGAGGTACCATTGACGGTGCTACCATAGCAACTTCAGATATCACAGTAGGAGCTGGTAAGACTTTAGACGTTTCATCAGGTACCCTAACTTTAGCAGATGACCAAATCTCGGGTGATAAAGTTGAAGGCGGTACAATAGCTGCTACAACGATTACTACATTAACTTCAACAACTGGTAACGTTACTAACGTTAATGCTACAACTGTAGACACAACCAACATTGAAGTTACAAACATTAAAGCTAAAGATGGAACTGCAGCAGGTTCAATAGCAGACTCTACAGGTGTTGTAACACTTGCAAGTTCTGTATTGACCACAACAGACATCAACGGTGGTACAATAGATGGTGTTACTATTGGTGGAACAACTGCAGGTGCTGTTACTTTTACAGACTTATCAGACGGCACCATAACTGTTACAGCTTTTGTAGACGAAGACGATATGACATCTGACTCTGCAACGCTTGTACCGACACAACAATCTGTAAAGGCTTATGTAGACTCTCAGGTGACCGCACAGGACTTAGATTTTCAAGGAGATAGTGGAGGTGCACTTTCAATTGACCTCGACTCAGAGACTCTCACAATTGCTGGTGGAACAGGTTTAGATACTGTAGGTTCAGGTAACACTTTAACAGTGGCGATAGACTCTACAGTTGCTACACTGGCAGATACACAGACTTTAACAAATAAAACACTTACAAGCCCTGTAATCAATACAGGTGTCTCAGGTACAGCAGTACTTGATGATGATACTTTTGCTACAGCTACAGCAACGACTTTAGCGACTTCAGAGTCTATTAAAGCTTATGTAGATACTACCGTTGCTGCAACCAATGAAGTTGTTGAAGATTCTACTCCACAGTTAGGTGGTGATTTAGATACTAACGGTAACGATATATTATTTGCTGATAACGACAAAGCTATCTTTGGAGCAGGTTCAGATTTACAGATTTATCATGATGGTTCAGATAGCTATGTAAAGGATGCTGGTGCTGGATACTTAAATTTACTTGGGACGGGTAGGGTTGTAGTTGGGCATCCGTCTAATGGTGATGTATATCTAAACGCTAATTATGGTGGCGATGTTGAGCTTTTCTTTAACAACAGCAAAAAGTTTGAAACAACCTCAACAGGCATAGACGTAACAGGTACAGCCACAATGGATGGTTTGACTGTTGATGGTCAATCTTCCTTAAACAATATAGTTACCTTAACAGCAACAAATCCAAGACTACGTTTTATTGAATCTGACACAACAGATGTAAATACTGATATAAGAAACTCTGATGGTGATTTTCAAATAGGAACTATTAATGATGCTGTAGACACAATAACTACAAGATTTAACATTGACCATGCTACAGGAGACATATCCTTCTACGATGATACAGGAACTAGCCAAGCTCTATTCTGGGATGCAAGTGCTGAGTCTTTGCAATTAGGAAGCACTCCGCCTCAGACATCAGCCATCTTTAATCTTAGGAGAAACGGCACAAATATAGAGTTTGGTCATGGCAACAGAACGTCTGGTTACTTCGGTACTTTAGGGGCTAGCGGCAATAACGGGCTACCTTATCTGGCATTCTCTGCATATGCTGATGGCGGTATTGTTAATACTTTCACTACCACAGGATTTAAAGGCAACGTTATTCAAGGTGATACAGCGGGTAACTTAACATTCAATCAGCTTACTAACGCAAATGCCTCTGGGCAGAGTTTGGCAGAACGTATGCGTATCGACTCATCAGGCAACGTGGGTATTGGTACGAGTAGTCCTGCAAGACCTTTAGATGTAAATGGTTCAATAAGAGTTGCTAATGCTAGTGCTGTGGAATGGGGTGGCACAAATGAAGCTATTGTTGGTGATACAGGTGGTGCTTTACTTTACATAGTAGGTGGTTCTGAAATAATGCGTAACACATCTACAGGTCTTGGTATTGGTACTAGTTCGCCTGAAGAGCTTTTGCATGTAAACAAAGACTCGTCGGGGGATGTTGTCCTTGGTCTTTTTGAAAATGGCATCAACGCAGCAGCAACTTCAGCAAGTATTCAATTTAAAAACCATACCGATGTATGCTCTACCGTTCTTTCTTCGTACAGAAACGGAGCTAACTTCGGAGCCGACTTTATTGTAAAAACATCAAATGGCTCAGACGGTTCTATAGATGAGGTCTTCCGCATTACGGAGTCAGGTCACGTTGGAATTGGTACGACTAGTCCTGACAAGTCTTTACACGTTTATCATGCAATAACCAACAGACCTGCTTTAATAGAAAGTGGTGATGCAGATTCTTTAATTGAGTTTAAAGACAGCTCTACAACCAACGCTCCCGCTATAGGTGCGACAGGTAATAATCTTGTTGTTCAGACTGGTTCGTCAGCCACAGAACGCCTCCGCATAGACTCATCAGGCAACTTGTTGGTGGGTAAGACTACTTCTTCTTTTGCAACAGCAGGTACTACAATTTTACCTTCAGGTAATGTGACATTTACAAGAAGTGGTGCAGGTGTTATTGACGTAAATCGACTAACTAATGACGGCTCTTTGGTTAATTTTTACAAAGACGGCACAACAGTTGGAAGCATTGGTGTCGCTGGTGGCAGAGTAACAATTGGACATGATGACGCAGGGTTAAAATTCAACGGACAATTTGATACGATTCATCCGTTTAATATGACGACAAACTCTAATAGTGATGCTGTCGTTTCTCTTGGCACTGTATCGCAACGCTTCAAAGACCTCTACCTTTCAGGTACAGCTAAAGTAGACTCTTCAGCCTACATAAGTCAAGGAGCTTTAACATCTTCATCAAACGCAGTAGCGTGGGATGCAGCAGCTAAAGCCAACGCCTACTACGCAACCACAGAGAACACAACATTCTCAGCACCAAGTAACGCTGTAGAAGGTGCTATAATCTCTGTAGAAATTGCACAAGGTGGCACACCTTATA
>Ga0208149_1000805_pt1 | contig 11947 bp, 7 predicted proteins | sample DEB08_DNA_15_FD_184533 | JGI IMG/M metagenome (GOLD analysis project Ga0208149, IMG submission 184533) | Aqueous microbial communities from the Delaware River and Bay under freshwater to marine salinity gradient to study organic matter... | ecosystem: Environmental > Aquatic > Marine > Coastal ... | reverse complement strand
TCCTCGACGTAGTTGTATGCGTTTAGTAAAACTAGGCATCAGGTGATCCTCCGTCAAAAGTATCTATATCTGCTTCCACTACCGCTCCTCCACCGTCAACAGTAACAAAGAATGGATCGCTCTCAAGAGTAGTTACTTTACCTTCCAGCTCTGTTGCTTTCTCCTCATTCTCTTTTGCTTGGGCAGCGGATGTAGCAGAAATCGTACGTTGTTGAAACGCAAGAGGATTAGGACGTACTACAGGTCTTCTAGCAGGTCTAGCCATGAGTTAACACTTCCACCTACGCAACGATACACTCACTTCTTCTTAGGAAACCCACGCTTCATATTAGCGTAAGCCTTTGGTGTAATGGTAGATTTCTTTTTACTGCGACTGATGCCGAGCTTTCTTCTTCTATTAATGTTTGCGTATAATCCTTCTGGCATATCTATTTCCTCACTAATACTTCTAACATTCTATCTAATTTATTGTGAACTTCTTTAAGTGCTTCTTCTACCTTTGCGATCCGTGCTTCAACAGCTCTATCTCTTTCCCGTTGTGCAGCTAACTCCACTTCTATCTTAGTCATTCTTTTCTCACCGAGATCAAGACGTTCAATAACACGTTTGATAATCCACCCAATCACGCCAAGAGCAACGACAAGACCAGTGTTAAGAAAGCTAGAGATGGAGTCGATCATTGGTTATTAATAACTAACTAAATCAACAAAACCCGCTAAATTTGACTCGTTCGCCCCGTAAGCATAAAGAGACCGTGTATCACCATTATCAACAGCAGATAAAGTTATTCCTAAATTAGTACCTACGGTTGCTACAACTGCTTGCCTAAAAGTTACATCTTCGGAAATAGCAAAGTTTATTTCTTGAGACGATGTGTTATTATCAGTTAACCTTTGCTGTATTAATATTTTACCGCTTGTACGAGGAGGAGCGTACTCAGGGAAAGTGCAAAGTAATGTAGGGTTTGCAGAATCAGTTGAAAGAGTAGGTATACGAATGTACTGACGCTCTAATCTTTTCTCAGAAATAAAACGAGTTCCGTCGTGTAAATATCCTTTAAAATTCTGCCCTATTGTATAAGTAGAAGTACCGTCAAAATAGTTGCCTGAAAAATTACCGTTAAGAGTATTAAGTTCTACACCTGAATAGGCATCTTTGAATACACAACCTGTTATATTTAAACTATTTGCGTAACCCCCGGCTGTTATAGCTGCAATTTCACAATCAAAAAACGAATTAGTTACAGATAAGCTCCTAACATTATTACCCGTTGAACTATAAGTTAATCCCCTACCTCTTTCAAAATGACAACCATCTATAGATATGAGTCTACCCGCTGGTATATTAATACCTGTAAAATCAGAAGCAGTTCCTTCAGCATCGCAAGATATTAATTTAATACTATTACCAATAAGATGAAAACAAGATGCGTTTTCGGACGTTGCTGCAACTCTAAAAGTATTAAATAGTAAAGCATTTAGATTGTTGGCCGTTGTAGCTACTCCCTGACTTGTAAATTGCTGAATATCAAAATTGGAAAACTTATTTACCCAAGAGAAATTTATTTTCATACCGATACCACACTCTCTAATCGCTATGTTTTCTAAATGACTATCAGTCATCCAGTCGATATAAATACCAATATCCAATCCATTAGCATCTATTAAAAATCCGTCTAACCTAAGTCGCCTAGATGCGGTATTATGCGTACCTCCCGTACCTCCGGTACCGTCATTAATTAATACGGCACAAGAATCTCCATCTAAATTAGTTATACCTGTAGTGAAACTTAAACGAGTTGACTGAGATTCTCCTATTATCTGTGCGTTAACAAGATCGCTTAAATCTAAGTGTGTAAGAGAAAAGGTACCAGCAGGAATGTAAACAGTTCTACCACTAGCTATAGCGTTACTAAATGCAGTCGTGTTATCAGCGGCAGAAGCTGCTGTAGAAGCCCCGTAATCCAACACATTTACAACTTCTCTAAACCGATCCTCCAAGCTTCTAGCGGTCGTTGAACCTGTTGCCGTAACCTCGTTTTTAGCTGCTTCAATACCACCCACGGTACTCCCGTCATGCACCACCAATGCGTTCTTATCTGTGTCTACTGTCAGCTCACCTTGTGCTCCTGTAAAGCTACTGTGTTGAGCGGTTGTTCCTCTTCGTAATTGTACTTGTATGTTACTCATAGTTATTAAGTTTTATAGTATTGCTCCGTAATCGACATAGTCGTCTGCTCCCACTACAGCTACAGAGCCATAGTCTAAAGTGTTAGATACATAAGAATAGGCGTATCTATATCCCCTCTCAATAATAACAATAGATGCACTAGCTGCTGGAGCCGAGTCAAAGCGTAGCACATTTAATCCTCCGACTATTGTGTAGTCATTAGGTGATTGTACTGCTCCGTTTACTGTTACCAAGTATGATTGAGAGTCGCTGTGGTTAGGTGTAAAAGTTAATTCAAAGTCTGTATCAGACCCTGTTTGTGTAAATATAGAAAAGCCCGGTGTAGCACCAGTGCCTAATGTTAACTGATCAGCTACTCCTGTTACATATTGTTTGTTGGCAGCGTCTTTTGTAACAAGCGGATCAGCTACTTCAGTCAACCTGTTACCGTTCATATCAACAGATACCGACAAGTTACTACCGTCGAAGTGATCGAGTCCTAAGCCGTCAACGTAAGCCAGATCTGCAAAGTTTTGAGAGTCTACATAGTTCTTTGTAGCGGCGTCTTGAGCGTCGGTAGGGTCGGCAAGATCGGTGATCTTAACGCCGTCTGCATCGTAATCAGTGCCACCTTTCCTACTGAGTTGTTCACCACCCGATCCTTCCGCTGCTTCTTGTGATAAGTAAAAACCGTGTAAGTAAGAACGATCTAAGTCTGACTCTGTAAGTACTGATCCGTTCTCAAAGTCTACAAGAGCTTCACTGGTGGAACTGTTACGAGCAATCTTTACAGCGTTACCTACCGCTACACTGCCTGAAGCGATAACAATCTTCTGAGGAGATGTAGAGATGGTGTAAGCAGAAGTAGCAAGCTTTACTCCCGATACATAGACATCAAGCAGTGCTACTCCTGAGTTGTCAGATAGATACGGAAAGGAAAAAGAGAAGCCGTTAGCAACTTGATCGGATGTCGCTGTGTAGTCTTGGTAGGAGTTAGCCATGATATTAAGTGTATATTATTAATTATTGAGTGAGAAGAGCAAGTCCTTAAAAGCCCATGATCTCTGATAATGGTGTTGGCTCCTTAGATTTTTTTACTGTTCGTTTATCAAGTTTCTTAAGTCGTTGTATTGTGTCATAAAGAGATTCCCCTTCTTCGTTCTTAAATCTCTTCAGTAAACCTGTGTCTTTCAATAGATGTTTTTCTAATCTATCAAAGTATTTATTCTGCTGTTCGGATAGAAATTTCAATCCTAAGTTTTTAGGTATTTTATTAGGATCGTCTAATTCCACCTCTTCTTTTTTATACTTTTTAGCCCAGTTGCCGTCTTGATAGACTCTATAAATAAATTCATCTAGTAAAGTCTTACCGTTAATTTTAAAACTCTTTTGCAGTTGAGTACCAAACTCGTTCTCGAAATGCCTACCATCATCATTAGTGTATTCAGACATTACTATCTTATCTTCAAATATAGTTTTAGGTAACTCAGACTTTAATTGTTTATACTGACGGTTATCAGTTAAGAAAACATCCCTAACTCTTTTTGGTAAATCTTCGTGAGCTTTATTATTTTTCTTCCACATCCTAACCATATCAGATGCCCAGTTACTAGTAGAAACTTTCTCTAATCCGAAAGAATCACGCTCGTAATTAACGCCTCCGTAACCTATTGTATAGTAAGCTGCCTTGTCAGTAAAATCTCCACCTCTTAAATCTACGACCTTACCCCCAGTACTTAATCTTCTTGTAGCTTTTTTAACTATAGCGGGTACTGGTATCTGTTCAGCTAACATACGAGCACCTACTCTTTCTCTTTCGCCCGGCTCTCTTACAAAGTAGTCTAAAGTATCGGATAAACCTAAGTTTAATGGAGAGTCTTTTTGAATTTGTGCTATAGATTTAAAGAACACATTTATAAAATCTTGATCGTCCCTCAGAAACTTCTCTCCTGTTCTTTCCTCTAATGCTTTAATTTTAGCCCATGTTGTAATGTCGGCTACAGTAGCCATAACATGTTTGATGGGTTCCCAATATTTGTAATCTATTCCATTTAAAGTGTAAGGTTCTTTGCCTTCTAACCAAGCCAGTCGCTCACGCTGTTCCTTATCTAACCATATTAAAGAGCCTGTCTGAAGCCCGTTCCAAGCAGCTATAGCACTTGCAGCTAATGTAGCAACACCAATCATAGAGGTAGCTATTTCTTCTTGTGCGTAAATGTGCTGTCTTACCTTAGCATCCTGTATCTTTCTTTGGTTTTCTTCTATGTTTTTTAGGTATCGTTCTTTTAATTGATCGTCCAATACATCAGCTTTGTCAGTTAATAGGGACCTGTCTCGTTTTATAGCTGCTTCGTATTTACGTATTTTAGATACATAAGGATTAAACACTGTAGCTCTAGCAGCACCAGCTGTACCTAATGTAGCACTATAAGCTAATACTTTACCGCCACGATACATACCTCTTAATGCCATAGGTATAAATGGTGCTCTGTTTTTTATTATATAACCAACAATATTATCTTTACCTATTACATTTTCAATAGCTTCAATCGCTTTATTAACAAAACTTGTGTGTATCTCTTCTATTTTATTTGTGTCTGCTGCGTAAAAGAAAGCATCATCTGCTCGTATAATTTCTTCACGTAACTTAGATTCCTCAGTCAACACACGGATACCATCATCCATTGTTGTTTTACTTTCAAAAATCTGTTTAGCCCTAGCATCTATAGCTTTCTCTTGTAACTTAACATCCTCTATACCTTTTTCTCTAACTTCAAAGTAAGCTTCCTTTAAGGACTCAGACCACAGTTTCTGCATATCGTAAGGCCTCCTAAAGAACTCATCGGCTGCACCTAAGGCTCTACCAGCGGTACCCCAAGACCTTTCAATCAAATGTCCTAATGCTACTAAGTCTCCGTCAAGTATACGGGTGAATGTTTCATCTAAGGTTCGTCGAGCTGCTTGTTGTTTCTTTAATTTAACCTCAGCTGATTGCATTAAGTGCTTAACTGTTCTGTTATAATTACTAGAACTCATGCGACTACCTTTACTATCTGTAACACTGCGACCGTCTTTATAAGTTTTAGCAACTGCTCTTTTCAATTCATTAAAATCCGACCAAGCTTTCATGGCGGCTACATAATCGTACTTAGCTAATTGTTTTCCTACTGAAAAACTTTTATTACGAATGCTCTCATAAAACAATTTAGTAAGAGGAGCGAATGTTACAGCTTTTGTCCATTCCCATGTAGCACTAGGAACACCAGATAACACCGACCCCGGCTGAAATAAGAAAGCTGATTTTCTTACCCGTAAGTGCCAATCGAAAAATCTTTTCAATCTACCTATATTAGATTTATTAGATACAAGTTTATCGTGCTGTACTAAATAATTTATTATCTCAGCATCAATCTCTTGTTTTATTATAGCGTCGTTTGCTTTCTCTATTTCTCTAATAGTTTTACGCATATCAGCTTTAATAGCTGCTTCTTCTTTTTGTAACTTGTTTAAAGCTGTTTCTACTCTAGGTCCTTTGGGTTTAGGTTCTATCTCTGCTCGAATCTCGCCCATAACGGCCCTGCCTTTTATATCAGCAAGTCTCGCTATCTCTTGTCGTTTCTTTATTAGCTTAGGTATTTCGTTAAGAACCTTTTGATAGTATTTTATTTTAAGCTTCTTATCTTTAAAAGTTGGATCATCTTCTATCTTCTTTCTTTTGCCTGTAGCTTGAAACTCCAACTCATTCATAGCTAGAAACTTAGCACGATAGTCATCCAACTGTTTATTAAGTTTAACTTCTTCAGCTTGGTACTGTCTCTCTAATCTTCTAGCTTGCTCAACAGGGTCTAAGTCTTTTTGTGCTTGGTCTATTTCCCTTACCGTATCTCTTAAGTTCTTTCTAAGGAAAGCTATATCCTCATCTAATTTAGCTTCTTCTTTACTCTTAGCTATTACAGGACCTTCAGGTTTAGGTTCTACGAATGCTCGTTTTTCTCCAAGAGGTGCTGTTTGTTTTTCTAATAACTTAGCTCTCTGCCTGTATTTAGCTTGTATACGTAAAGCAGTATTCTCTGCTCTTTTATAAAACTCTATCTGTCTTTTTACTTCAACGATCTCAGGGTCTAACTCTGTCTGTTCTTTAGGTATCTTTTTAATAGCATCTAAATCACCAAACCGTTTCCTTAGCTCATTAAGTTTGATGTTTAGTTTTACTAGTTCTTTCTGAACGTTACTAACTATTTGATCTGGGTCCTGTAGACTTAAGTCAGCTTCAATTACTTTTTGTTTTAAATCTTTCTCAGTCTTTTTAACAACACCTCTTAAAGTATTTAAATAGCTTTCTACCTTTTCAGGTTTAGTAAAACTAGGTGCAGGACCTACTTCTTGCCTTATCTTTTCTACATCGCCTTCATCTAATAACTTGAAGAAACTATCTAGCTTCTCTTCTAATACAGATATTTCCTTAGCTTCCTTAGTTCCAGTTTTGTAGAATTTTATTCTATCTTGTAAATCCTTTTCCTTTAGTGTGCGTTCTATAGGTTTCTTAGCACTAGGTCTCTCACGCTGTCCTACGAGTATCTCTCGCTCTTGCTGTAATTGTTTCTCAAGTTTTGTTATACGGCTAGCTTGTGCTTTAGCTTCATCAATCTTCTCTGGTTTTAATACTGCTTGCTGTTCTGCTTCTGTGTATTCTTTCCTTTTTAGTCTGCGTATTTCTTTACCTCTGACCTTTTGTTGTTCTTTTAATCCTAAATAGTCTTCATGTAATTTAACAAGAAACTCATTATGCTTAGTGCCTTGCAGTTTAGCCTCTAAAGCATTTTCTAAATTAATTAACACAGCTCGTCGTTCATCAGCCGCATCGCTAAATTGTTTGGTTGAATGTTGTTCAGAAGTTACAGTACGATCCCTAGCTCTTAAACCTCTACCTAAATAAGCATCGTGCTGGTCTGTTACATCGTGTATTTGTTGCAGAAATCTAACTTCATTTAAACTATTTTGAACATCGGCTACATCAATATCTTTACCGTCACCCCAAGATAACACCATCTTCTCCTGACTAGCTGTTAACTTTAAGTTTGTTTCGTCTATCAGTTTAGTAGCTAAGTTAGACAGTTTCTCCACCTCTATCGTAGACCCTTCATCACTCGGTCTTATTTTCCTAAACTGTTTCTTTAAAATGTCTAACTGACTTTCTCTTGTATCGTCTACGTATTTAGTCCTAGCAGGTTCTTCTACTTCTACTTCTTCTACGGGTTTAACTTCCTCAACTGGTTCAGCTTCTATTTTATTTTCAGAAGTTTCTACAGGTTTAGCACCTCCCTCTTCTACTGGTGCTTCCACTTCCGCCTCTACTTTATCGGTCTCATTAACAGCGTCAAACGCTTCTTTTGTTTTTAACTCAGCTTGTGCTATATCTTCTTCGATAGATTTAACAGGATAACCGTCTTCTTCTAACTTTGTTTCCGTTTTGTCGTGTGCTGCTAAACCTACTTGAGTATCTTGTATTAATTTTATTTGAAGCTCTAAGTCTTGCTTTTGTTTTAACAGCCCGTCGTGCACTTGTTTATATTGCGACCACGTGCTCCAACCAAGACCAGATGTTATTCCTTTAGAGCTTGGTTCCGTTAGTTCTGCTATTTGTTTTTCTACCTCTGCTAACTCTTCTCTCTTATCTGCCTCGGCTAATTTAGCACCTTCTGCTATCTTACTTCTGCCCCACCGAGACGCTGCTAATCCATGTATGCCGCTGACACCTGCCTTAAAAGTCCCCCCAATACCAGCAGCAAAGATGTATTCGTAGATGTCTTTATCCTTACCGTTGAATATTTTTTCCATCGCCCCTACAAACGCTTGCTCTGTTGCAGCTAATGTAGCACCACTGACTGCAGTTTTACCTATGTTCGCAACAATCTTTTTCTTTGTAGCCCAAGCTGCCGCAGGAACTCCTAACTTCAATGTACCGTCTACAAGTTTCTCAACTCTGCTTAAAGAGAATAACCCAGCTCCGACGGCTTCCCACATTGAGTACTCTTCGTTAGGGTCAATTCCTAATTCCTTACTTACATACTGTCCTCCAAGATTAGAAAGCACCCAAGGCCCCGCTCTAAGTAAAGCTTCAGATGCCAAGAAACCAGCTACACCTGTTACTGTAGAATATGGTTCAGCAGCTTGAGGTCCCGCAAATCCAACCATAGAAGCTGCTCTAGTACCTTGTAAAAATGTTTTTAAGGTAGGCCAATATTTAGCGGCTGTGTACTGTAGGCCCATACCTCCTACTATTTCTGTGCCTGTACTAAGGGCTAAAGCTCCCTTATTATCTAACATGTAGTCAGCTCTAGTCTTTATCGCTTCTTTGAACGACTCCTCTGTTTGTTGATAAGCAGCCCTAGCTGCCTCGATTTCAGGAGTAGGTATGAATGATGGAGTTACAGGCTCTACTTCTGGTTCTTCTACTGGTTGTTGAAATCTTGAGCGTAAACTTTCTTTATAAGCTTCCAACTCATCGGTGTTAAATTCATCCGTCATTCTGCGATCCTAGAGTTTCTTAGTTCCATTAACTCACGCTGTCTAGCGATTAAACGATCAATATCCTCATCATTATATAGTTTGTATATCTTGAGTTCCTCAAAAGCTTCTTGGTCTTCTTTATTTAACTTTATCCTATTACTCAATTTATAACGCACAGCACCCCATCGCTCTATGGTTACATCCTCCATCTCAGCTTCATCGGCAAATATAATAACGTCATCCCAATCTAAAGAAGTCTCTGCTAATACTTTACCATTCTCTTTACTGTATGAAGTAAAACCATGATCGTATAAACTAGAACCTAATAAATTTTTTATTTCTTCTGCTCTATCTGGGTTGGAAGTTTTTAATGCCTTTATATCTTTAAGCATCTCAGTTCTGTCTTTTTTAACAGACTCCATAGAAGGCTTTGCTTGAATCAATGATCTGTACTTAGTACCTCGGGCACCAAAAAAACTAGTAACAACTCCGGGTTCTTTCTCTTTTTCTTTCTCTACTTCTTCTTCAAATATTCTTAACTCATCTTCCGTAGGCTCAGATAACTGTACTCTATCCCTAGCTATGTTGGTCAGCTCTTTAAATATAGCAGCATCATCCTGTTTAACCTGCTGTATCATTTCCTTTATCTTAGAAATCTTTTGATCTGCTGGTATCTCAGGGTTTAACATTATATCCGCTCCTCTATCCCTTATTTGTTTCTTTAACAAAGGCACAGAAGTTTGATGGTAAGTTGCTAAAAACTCAGGAGGTAGATCACCGCTTTTAAGGATACCTTGATCGACTGATTCAGCAGCAGCTTCTAAGTCTGTTTTTAAAGTGGTACTTAATTGTTTAAACTCCTCTATTTTATTAACAGCCACACCAGCATTTAAACGTTCACTAGCTTCTCTACCTTCGCTCCATGAATCTGCGTCTATACCCTCATCTCCTAAGTAATCATCGAATGTATATTCTTCTTCTCCATCTATTGATCTCTTAGGGTGGACTTTTATATAGTTCTCTACTATTTCATCCCGCCTTTTCGGAGAGCTTAGGTTGGGTTGTAGGTCAGCATATTCTTTTGCACTAGCCAACGCTACTCTAGTTCCCATTACTGATTCATTAAATATAGCTGGAGCACGGTCTGGATCGTTATAAGATATTTCCCTAAGTAGTTCTTCGAAAGCTTGAGCGGGTGATACCTCTTGGTCAAATATCCTGTTCTCTATATAACCTAATATTTGTTCGTCGGTTTGGCTAGGGTCCATGTAACGGATAGCATCTGATAAAGCTCTTATGTTATTAACAGTTCTCCTAGTAAAGTTACCATCTTCATCTGTCTTTAGGAACTTATCCTTAGACATTCGTGCAGGTAACATACGTATACCTTGGAATAACAAACCTTTAAATTCTGTTACACTCTCTGTTTTATTTTCTTTAGATAGAGAAGCTAACTTATTCCCTAACTCTTTTTGAATTGGAGTAAGAACTTTTAAAGCATCTTTAGACCGGAACACTCTATTATCGTTTATCTCTAGCAACTCAACACCCCTCAATAAAGAGTTAGCGTCGTTGTATCTTCTATTAGAAATAAGTGTGTTAGCTCTAACAGCGATCATATCAACCAATAGTTTATTACGATCTTGGTTGTTTAATGTAGGAATAGTTTTTTTAAGTTCGTCCTCTACAAATAAAACTACACTCTCAACTTGACTTGATGTGACGTCTTCTTTTGTGCTGTACAAAGCATCCAGTACTTTTTGTCCTTCGTCTCCTATTTGAGCGGACATAAAACTTTCTCTATTCTTGGAATACTGCTCCAATAGTTTAGCTTTGTACTGCGGAACAACTGAGTTCCATAAAGCTTTAGAAGCCAAACTATCCGCCACATCTCCACCTAAAGCTTTACTTAACGACTCCCATTCTTTGTTGATCGCTTCGTCAATAGCTTGTGATGTTTGTTCTCTCTTCGTGTACTTCTGTACATCTACTAAGGATTCTGCTTGTTGTTGTAAACTAGGAAGCGTAACTGTATTCAAGTGCTGCTTCAATAACACCTGATCAAACTTCTCTTGTTCTCTTTGTTCCTCTTGAAACTGTGCAGCTTGTGCTTTCTCTAACTCTATATCTCTAACTGCTTCCTGTTGCTTATACCCAGCGTATCCTTTCATTAACAACCCAGCTTGTTCTAAGTCTCCCGCAAATTGTAATATCTTAGGAGGTGGTGCTATGGGTTGTGCTATTTTGTATTGATATTTAGGTAACCCAACAGGTTTAACAGCAGGTGCTTCACCTAATCCTTTTACTTGTACTCGTTGTGTCATTATCTTTGATTTAGAGGTCCACGAGTTGGCAATGTATATTGGTCAGTATCTGGTAAGTAAGTAGATATACCCATTCCAGTGTCAATAGCGGGGGGTCGTAATACATTTTGAAAACTTTGACCAGCAGTGTAACCGCTAAGACCGCCACTTGCTATACTTAAAGCACCTCTCAAAAAGCTAGGTTGTTGAATAGGTTTACTCAGTCCTAATATCTCCTGCTCAGATGCTAGACCTAACTGTTCAAGATTCAAACCGTGACGCATTGCATAAAGTTTATCTTGCGATGTAAGTGCAGCTACTTGTCCAGCTTGTTGTCTGATATAATCATCCATTAATGCTTGAACAGATAACCCGGATACGCCAGCTTCTAAAGCAGCCACGCCAGCCCTAGAAGCAATAGCCTTACCAGCTTTAGCGGCTCTTCCTTTTTCTTGAACTACGGCTTTTTCTTGTTGCTGTCTCTCTAATAAAGCAGCTGTTCTTTGGAATCCTAACTTTTGTTGAGCAGCTCTTATCTGTTGAGACTGTAACGCCATCTGTGCTCTAGCTTGCTGACGCTGACCTACGAAGGAGAGTCCCGCTGTTGCGGCTCCTGCTATTGCTCCAACTGCTGCCAAAGGTAAACACATATACTTACTTCCTCTCTAATATAAATGACAGATAGCTTTCGTACTGACAATCGTTAAACTCTGCACCGAGCCACTCCAACCATTTAATACTCAACGTGTTACTCTTCATAACAAAGTTAGTGAGATAATCAAAGCCATCTAACAAGTCCATCATGCGTTCCTTGGAGTGCTTCAAAAAGAACTTCTTAATCTTTGGTAATCTTCTAGTACCTAATAACCAAGCACTTCCGATATTAGTACCTTCGATAGGAGCTACACCAAATGAACAGTACAAGTTATTCATATCATCTTTTACGCTGTAACACTTACTAGATG
>Ga0208149_1000802_pt1 | contig 11973 bp, 16 predicted proteins | sample DEB08_DNA_15_FD_184533 | JGI IMG/M metagenome (GOLD analysis project Ga0208149, IMG submission 184533) | Aqueous microbial communities from the Delaware River and Bay under freshwater to marine salinity gradient to study organic matter... | ecosystem: Environmental > Aquatic > Marine > Coastal ... | reverse complement strand
CTGTAATCACCTTCTCAAGCTGCCAGTCAGCAGCAGCTCGCATGTCCGTCATAATCCCTTCTTCATCGCAATCCTCAAAGGGAAAGCAAGAAAGCTCTTCGCAGATTGTGTCAGTCAGTGGGTGTTGGTTAGTCATTGATTGTGCATCTCCAAGACATGCTTGCAGGCCATTATGTAACCATCCCAATAACGGGAATCATCATGACGGCGCTGGAGCGCCTTTTCATAGCTGTTGTAGGCATCAATTAATAAGCCCTTTACGGACTCAACACTGATGTCTAATGGTGTTTCATTCATTGGATTCTGCGCGAGCGATCACTGAGGCTTCATCTTGAATTTTTTTAAGTGAAGTAGGGCCAAGTTCTTCGAGAAGAATGCGAAGAAAATGATCCTGATAAAGATCCGAATAGCTCTTAGGGAGAGGCTTGCTTACTGCCTCAACCTTTGTCGCAAACTGCATGGAAATCCTGAGCTTTTTCTTTGCCCTGTACTCCCATTGCCGGTCTGGCTTGTGGCCGTACTTTGTCTCAAAACTTGAAACTTCTTCGATTTGAGTCGTGATTTCATCGATGCACTCCATAAGCTCGTCATAAAGCTTGCGAAGATCTTGAGGCTGCATGTTTGGCAGCTCTTCAGTTAAGACTGGCCTGCCAAGAGAGGTGCTGTTGTAAATTGCCATTTTTTAAAAAAGGGCAGAATAAATCTGCCCCGGTAGGGTTCAAAAGATGTCGTCTATGACGTTGCCGTCAGTGGCTTTGGCCACAGACTGGGCTGCGTCATTGACAGCGCCTTCAGTGTTTTTCTCGTACTTATAGTGAGGCTTGAAGGACAGGCTGATGTAAGTCTTGCCGCTTGCTGATTGCTTCTTCCAGCCGCTAATAGCGAGTGGAATTTCATTGCGCTCACCAATAGGCTTGCCCTGCATGATGTACTCCGCTAAAGCGTAAGCCTGGTCAGCAGGAATGTTGATGATCCCCTCGGCAGTTGGGTACGACTTGGAGGGGTCGTACTTGTCTTTCATTCGAGCCTTTAAGTCCTCAGCGGTTTGAGGAAATAATGCTCCATTTACTGAGAATGAATCGGTCATGATTTTGCTTTGCAGATGATGTAGCAGCCGTTTTGAATTGGCTCGGACTGGACTGAAAACTTATACTGATCAGACTCCTTGGTCATGCGACCAGCGATCTGAGCGATAGTACTGGCCCTATAGCCTTCATTGCTTTCATTGCTGTAATAAGAAACAAAAAGGCTGGTTTCAGGAGTCAAAGAAGCGATTTTATCTCGCAATGGGCTTGTTTTACTGTGTCGGCTTGTGCGTGCTGGAATGTCAGCAGCGCTGACAACCTTAATGGAAGACATGGAAGGTGTTGGCTTGCGATAAATATTTTAACTCAAGCTTGCGATTTTAGCAATAAGCTGACTGTGCTCCTCCTCCGAAAGATCATTTGAAGCTCTTAGCTCCGAAATGCGCTGACGGATCGAATCAAGCTGTGATGGGTCAGCCTCCTCAATCTTCTTCGTGGCCTGCAAAAACACACCTGTAGGGTGCAACTTCTGTACGACTTTGCGTCGTTTGGGCGGCGTCCACTCACAGCTGATCTCCTTGTCGATTTCAGGGGAGCCATAGACTCGGATACACGGCTCGTCCTTACGCAACGGATGAGGCATCACCTGATTAGTGGCGTAAAAAGTGACACGCCGTCCAGGCCATAACGCAACATCGTTACCCAGGAGCTTGATCAATGGAATGACATTGATTTTGGCCAATGTCAGTTCAGGATTAATCTCTTGAAATGACATGATCGTCTGGAGTTTTGGCTCCTGATCATCAAAAGCAACTTCAGCCTTGCGAACACCCTTAACGGTCAGCGTCATGCGGCCCGAAGCCGGAAACATGAAAGCCTTGAGCCAAGGCTCGTTCATCAAATCACCGACAAAATCCATCAGATCCCCTCCAGCAAGTCAGAAACGTCAGTGTCATTTGCTGGATCGTCAACCTGGAACCAGCGTGGAGCTTCCATCGTATTAATGCCCCATGACGGCCATTCGTTAGTACCACGGCAAGCCTTAATACCTGCAATGGCATCGTTGCGACGCTGACGGCCAACCTCTAACAGCTCGTCGCTAATCACGTTCACTGAATAGTTGAACGGATACGCCCACTCGTAAGCCAGGAGCACAATCTGCTTGGGGTAAGCGCCGTGACGGTCTCGGAACCCCTCTGCGTAGTGACTTGCCTGGAGATCGTACCCAAGTGCAAAGGACTGCCTCGCAAAATCGCGTGGGTTTGCACTCCGGGCTTTTTTCAGATCCACAAGCAAGCCGTCCTCTGGCTGCTCCAAGTCAGGCAAGTAACGGCAATCAACATCGTTCTCTTCGTCGTGCCAGAAATGGGGCACCTGACCCGAACCCTGCAAGAACTCAGAAGCGATTGGATCGTTCTTGAGCTTGCTAACGATCAACTGAGCAGTGTGGTGCCAGTCTTCACTGATCAAGTCCGCGCACTGGGATCGGGCAAGTTCTTGGGCCTCGGCCCAGATTTCCTTACCAGCCTTCGTGCGACGGTCTGCTCTTGGAGCAACCACATATTTACGGTTGAATTTTTCAGGCTCTGTGATTAAGCAGTCAACCAAGCTGCCCTGACGCATAGCGTCAGACGGCACCATTGGCATACGGTCTGGATCTTCATAAGCAGACCAGTAATCGACTGCTGTGCCGCAAGCGTATTTCTTGAGCTTGCTGGCTGATAATGCGGGATGATCGTGATAGTTCATTGGTTTGGGAGTTCAAGTTCCATTTCAATCCAGTGATGACGCATTTCGCCATCACCAACTAGCAGCCGTGCGTCTTCCACCAACTCTTCGTCGGTCGCTCCGGGGTAGCCAATAACGCACCAGCTACCGTCTTGGGCGGATGCGGCCAAGGCTCTCACCCTGACCGCCACCGGTAAAGCCTTGCTTGTCATAAAAAAACGCAATGATGTTTGCAAGACGAACAGTAACACTGTTTCGACTAATCGGCAATAGAAACAGAGAAGTCCAGTGCAGCAGCTTCATGTTCTGTCATCTTTCGCGCCCACATCTTTGGCACCAAATCGTTCCAGGTAAAGCCAGCGTCCTTGCAAAGCTGACGGTGCTGGTAGCCGAGATTACTGACATAGACGTGCCGGGGGAGCAGGGCATTCTCAATCAGCTGCTCAAGCTGTGGCTCCCGCTTCATCACCTCAGCCAGGTAGATGCAGTCAGTTAGCGCACGGTGGGCCTGCCAGACGGGAACTCCATAGTCCACGCAAAGCGACATCAAAGAGCTACGGCCCTTCTTGCTGTTCAGTGGCCATGAAATGTCGTCCATTGAGCAGATCCAAGGCAGCGGCATCGACGGCAGGCAGCCAGAGCTGCCAAACCACTGCCGGTCAAACGCCGCATTGTGAGCCACCGCATAATCCGCTTCAGCAACCATCGCCCAAAACGATGCTGCCATCGGACTGGTCAAGTCCGGCGCTCTCATCGTCAGAGCAGGCTGAATACGGTTCACGAACTCAGCCTTATTCGTCAGTGACGGCAGCAAAAAAGAAATCTGACAAATAACAGATCGCAGCTCAACATCAAAAAGCACAGCTCCCAGTTCGATCACGGTGCTGTCGGCTGGAGTCAACCCAGTCGTTTCCGTATCGATGATCAATAGTTTCATGCTCATGAGGATTTGATCTCCAGTGATAAATTTCAAGTAATCGTTTGTCTGATTCTGCAATCAAACGCTTGGCTTCAGCATTAGTCATCAACAAGGCACAGCGAAAACAAAGTCTTGGACCGGCCTTTGAGTTTTTTCAATGCACCGTGATAGCTCATCGCTTCGATGAACTCTGTGTGCTCCAATCCGCTTTTTTCGCGGAAGACAGCCTCAAAACGCAAAATCCTGCAAGCTTCCTTTCTCCCCGGCGAGTCAGCAATGCCAGCATCACGCATCATCTGGCTCCAGTCCATACTCTCTGAGCTTTGAATACACTGCGTCAATCATCGTCGGGCTGGCGTGATAATGCCCGCGACAGCTCACCAATGTGGAGTCAATCACAAATTCACAGGTGAAATAAAGATAATTGCAAGACTTACATTTTGTGTAACGAGTGACAGTGCCATTATGGGAAGGCCGAGTGCTTAAGACTTTTTTGGTGCCCCTACCGGAATCCCCGCAATTAGGGCAAATCAAAAGCTACCCTCCTGAAACTTGACCACTAATTCAGGAACCAAGAGCCGATAACTTTCGCAATTGCGATGAATCTTCGATGCCTTATGTATTGCCTGTTCCTCAGACCGGGCCAATACCTCGACATACTGCCGGTCATGACCTGGAGATTCACAGGCCACGCAGAAATACAGATTGCTCATCAATCCTCTGACTGAGACTCTTTGGCTTTCATGTACTGCTTCGCGATGCGTTTAGCAGCTGCGTACTTTGCTTTCAGGTAATTAATGAATGCGGTTGTCATAAAAGATTAGAAGCGATAAGGCCAATACAAAAGCCAGAGAAAAGCGCAAGGGCAATTGTATCGTTCATTAGTTTAGCAGTATGGATTTCGCTTCGTCAACTGATCTAGCGACTCCTGCGATTCCGCCTGCATTTCGGATGTGTTCAATAAATGCTTTCTGCTGTTCAGTTGCCTTCCCCTTGGCAGTTTTCACCTCGACTGCCGCGAACACTGGCACTTCCATTCCCACCATCTCTGGCGTAATCGTCACCTTCCGGTAGCCAATCAGGTCACTCCCACCGGGGCTCCCCACACCAAATTGCACATACCTGCCAGTCCTTGGATCCGGCAAACTCCCGCTGTTATTTCTCCACAACCTCACCGGGCCGCGACTACACGCCAGTCTGATCTCTTGCTGGATGCTGGTTTCGCTCAAAAGTGCCGCGATGCCATTATTTTCTTGGCCCATGCTACCGGATATTTATAGTCTCGACTTTTGCCTAGCTCAATCAATTGCTCCAGCGTTTTAGCCCTGCCCTGCTCCGCACGTTTTGCGATATGCGCTTTTTGCTTCTGCAGTCTCTCCAATGCAGCAGCCTGTGTTGAATCGATCTCCCCCAGCTCACCATCAACCTCAGCTGGGCCGCCACGATTCGGAGCTGGATGCCGGTAGCCACATTCAGGGCAAACCGGCGCTGGAACATGAGCACAAAAACAAGCAGGACACTGTCTGACTGGGGGTGCCTGCTCACCTCGTTTCTTGCGTCCTTCCAAGCTCCATTGCCGTTCCATCTCCGGGGGGCCGTGCTCGAAAATCGAACCGGCATGATCCAGCACGGTTAAATGCTTCTTGCCACTATCCGGCGACGTTCGCAGGCCGCGACCAATCGCTTGCAGATAGAAAGTCAGACTCTTGGTAGGGCGCAGCAAAATAATGCACTCGATCTGAGGCACATCGACACCAGCCACCCAAAGCTGGGCATTGCAAACAACCTGCAAACTTCCATCCCTAAGACCAGCTAAGGCCGCGACTCTCTCTGATCGTTTGCTCTTGCCTGAAATTGCCACGGCCCTATAACCCTGAGCCTGGAACTCAGCAGCAACATGCTCGGCATGGCTGATCGACGTGCAAAATGCCACCGCTCTCTTGCCATTGCAATGCTTCTGGTAGTGCTTGATGACATCGCCGGTAATCGTTGAGCGGTCCATTTCGCCGTCGATGTCCGATTGCCTATAGTCACCGGCCGACATCCTCAGCCCGGTCAGGTCCGGTCGATGCGGCGCAAAGTATTTGATCGGGGCCAAGAGCCCCTCTTGAATTAGTGCGTTAGTGCTGCACGTTGGCACGATCTCATCAAAGATCTCACCCAGCCCCTTGCCGTCCAGCCTGCATGGAGTGCCGGTCAGGCCCAGCAGCGGTGGGTTGCCGATCTTGCCCATCACCTTCAGGTAAGTCGTGGCCACCGCCAGGTGACACTCGTCCACAATCACAAGGTCAGGTGGCGGGAAACCATCACGCCTTGCAGCAGTTTGAACGCTCACAACCTGGACCCGGCGGTGATACTCCATAGGCTTGCCAGCAGCGATCTCACCAAAAGGAATCTTCACCGATCGCAGCCGGTTGGCCGTGTCATCTAAAATCTCCCTCAGATGAGCGAGAAACCAAACAGTTTTGCCCTTATCGAGCGCAGACTGGATGATCGCTGCACTGGTATGGGTCTTGCCAAAGCCAGTAGCAGCACACAGAATCGGTGCCCGATACCCAGCCCGGTACGCAACCCTGATGTCACTGATCGCCTGGACTTGGCGGGGGCGGAGGGAGGTCATGAGGCAAAAGCAGCGAGCAAACCATACCAACCGTTGCCATCTGTTGCAAATCTGCTAGTGTTCTGAGCAAGCGGAACGGGAAGGCCATCACTCCTTCCCCGCCCCTGCCATCACCAGGACACTCCTCGCCCCAGGCAATGCCTGGCTCCATTATTGACCACAAAACACGAACTCGCTGCTATTGATGCAGCAGAAGAGTGGCTAAAAACACTGCCACCTGAGATTCGTGCTCACACTGTCAGCACTCAAACGCTGAAAGAGCACTGGATCACCAACAGCCCCAAGCAGCTCGCTATTGCTTTCGTTGATTGCGTAAAACAACAGGCTTGGGACGGTATTGCTTACATGGCCTCGGTTGAAAATAAACGCGAAGTCAGGCGATATACGCCTCTTCAGTGGATGCGCGAGTGCATCGGCGCTGAACCTGATGGATTGATGCGGACTGTGGCGGGTCATCTCCCCAATGCAGAGGAGGCATCAGCGGCAGCGATCACCATGATCGGGCTGATGAAGTCAGAAGAGCCCGACACATTGCGCGAGCTTTGCCACGATTACAGGCACGGTGAAAGCAACATGCTCGGCTGGAACAACTTGTTCAAAATGCTGCAGGAGGCAGACCCGGTGTGGGGTGAGGCTCAAGCCGAGCTGCAGGAGGCAGTGAGAAATCCTGTCGGCACTAATCAGCACAATTCTGGAGGCGCGTCACACCGTGACGCAGCAGATCCCACTCTTGCTGAAAACCGCAAGCCCACTGATCGCAAATCACGTCTCGTCCGCACCCTCTCTAATCTCAAAAACGATCCGACTGCCTGCAAAGAAAAAGGCACCACACCAGAAAAAGTCAGCACTGCTCTCACCCGCCTGGTTCGTGGCCTTACGCCTTCAGTTGAAGCTGCAAAGCGTGAAGCTGGTATTACTGCATCGACAAAACCAACAGGTGGCCTTGGAGTTCGGGGTGCAGCCGATGATGTCGCCAAACGCTTGATCCGCGTGGTCGGCGCTGATCACGCCAAAAGGATTGCTGAAGCGGTATTGCACCAGATCAAATGAACCATCCTCGTCAATTTGGGAAGTCGCAACGGATGGCGATTTACCTCAACTCAGCTGGCAAATGCCAGATCTGCCAAGCGCCAATCACGCTAAGTGATTTTCATGCCGATCACATTGTCCCCTGGAGTAAAGGAGGCCCAACAACACTCAGCAATGCTCAAGCTCTTTGTATTCCCTGTAATCTCTCGAAGTCTTCCAAAATGACTGTTCCGTATCAAAATCATCTACCGCCTGGCTTCACGCTTCGTAATTGGCAAGAAGAGTTCGTCAATCGTTTTTATTTTTCCGCATTGCAACAAATTGAAAAGCCTCCAGCGGAAATCAAAGCCTTTATTCTTCATGCGTTTCCCGGTTGCGGTAAAACCCTTGCACAAACGCTTGTGGCTCGTGTTTTGATTGAGCAGAACATTATTGATCAAGTCATCATTTGCGTTCCTTCACAAATCCTACGAACGCAAATGGAAAAAGATGCCAGCAGAATTGGGCTGTTTTTAAACATGAAACGCCTTGAAGTCTTGCCTCATCAGCACGGGATAGTCACCACTTACTCTCAAGCTGGATACACGAATCCAGATGACGGCAGAATGATTAATGCTGATCGACTAAGAGATATATGCAAAAGCCGTAGAACAATGGTCATCGCAGACGAAATGCACCACTTGGGCGAAGAGGGCAATTGGGGCGAAGCATTTGAAGCGGCTTTTTCACAACACGCCATTGTTCGTCTAATGACAAGTGGCACACCGTTTCGCAGCGACAATCAAAGACTGCCGTGGGTGCGCTATCAAAACAGAAAGATTGATTTGTCACCTCCACACGCTTACAGTTATGGATATGGAGTTTCAGAGTGGAATGAAAAATTGTGCGCGTTAAATGACCGCGTTGTTCGAGATGTAATATTTCACCCTTGGGATGGTGAAGTCGAGTTTACTATCAAGAGGCACGAAAATGGCGAGCTTGTTGACGAGCAGTCCTACTGTCATCGCATAAGTGATAATATAGATGAACTTTATCCTGATGTTGTTGATCCTGATACCGGCGAAAAAATAATCGATAACTTTTCACTTAGGAATAGCATTAAATCAAAAAGGCGTGAGGCTGTTATTGAATGCGGGACAGAGCGTCACCCTTACGGAACAAACTATGTCAGAGATCAACTTATTGCGGCTAACGAAACTTTGAAAGAATGTAGACGCGCTCACACTTGGGCAGGTGGATTGATTATTTGCAACAACATTCCGCACGCTAATGCAGTTGCAAAAGCTTTAAAGCACTGGACAGGGGAAGAGTCTGTAGTTATTCATAGCGAAACCGGCAATGGCAATCGCGCTATCAACGCTTTTCGGGAAACCAGAAACGCTGCGAGGGAGAAATGGATCGTGTCAGTTGCAAAAATTAGCGAAGGTGTTGACATTAAGCATCTGCGTGTATGCGTTTATTTGACAAAGATACAAGCGCCTTTGCGTTGGACTCAGATTGCAGGCCGCGTGCTTAGGGTTGAAGATGAATTGGATTGGGATCTCCAGACTGCTCATTTCTTTCAATACGAAGATGGAGTTGAAAATGTCACTAACGAAGATGGCGAAATTGAGCAGCAAAGCGCGAACATAAAACTTTTTTCTGAGACCCTTTTGCAGGAAAAATGGGTCACTCTTAATATTAGACAGCAAGCGGAGAGATTGCCTCCCGAAAACCCCGAAAGACACGAAGGCCCCACTAGAGATTTCTGGACAACGGTAGAAACCCAGCAGGCCACTGGAGTAAACACGCAGAAAATTTACGGCGACCAAAGGCATGAAAATAGCGATTTGGAGCAGTACAAAATACTTGCTACACGGTTGCAAATACCTGCCGTGAAAGTCGCTGATTTAATCAAAAAGGGAGGTGAAGACGAATGGAGGCGAGCACTTACTTGACTTGACTCATAACGCTTTCTCTGAAAACCTCTTCTAAATCATGACCAACGACAAACGCCATCATGCCACCGTCACCATGACGGAAGACTTGTTCAGTCAAGTCAAAGAACGATGCAAACAGGAGGACGTGCCTCTTACTGTCTGGGTTCGGAATTTAATCAAGAAAGAACTTCGTAATAAATCATGACCACCATTACGCTTATCGACTGGTCAATCACCGAAGACTTTCTTGAAGCCATTGGTCGCAGCACCGGCCCCATAGTTTTCGCTGTTTATCCCTCAGATCCGTCGCGGCCTTGCATCCATATCAAGGCCGATGCCGAGGACATACCACGAAACAAAATTGAACGCATACTTGCCCGCAACTCAGGCAGCAGCCTCGGCTTTGTCGTCAACCCACCCTCAGAGCAGCCTGCCGTATGGGGCACCAAGCCGGAGCACATCAACCGCGCTGGTGAGATCAAAGCCTGGGGTGCTTCCAACGCACACATTGCTCACGCAATCGCCTGCTTCGCAGAGTGCGACGGCAATCTAGACCGCGAAGCTCAAGCCGCATTACCTGCAATGGCGGGGCTCCCGGAACCAACAGTCTCCGTCTGGACTGGTGGTAAATCCCTGCACCATTACTGGCTTTTCACTCCAGGCCAAGAGCCTGACATCCAAGATTTCTGCGACCTACAGCGCCGAATCGCAACCGCAATCGAGATCGTTGCGCCTGACTCCAAGCCAGACAAAGCAATCTCCAACGCATCCCGCGTCATGCGCCTGCCCGGTGGGATCCACCCCAGCACTGGCGAACGCACGGTTATAGCCTCGACCACCACCGAAACATTCACCCCAGACGAGATCGGTGCCGCTGCTCCAACGATCTTTCAACGTGGCACCCGCCCAGCAGAACCGTCACACCACTGGTTTTCTAAACTTCCACCCGCAGAACAGCGATCACTTGCTGTTGAAATCCTCCGCGATTTCATCCCCCTTCGCACTGAAGCAGGCCAAGGCACTTATCCAGTCTGCTTTGCTTGCCTTGCAGCCCTCACCCATCACTTCGGACAGTCCTTGGCACAGGACATTGTTCTGGAAGCTGACTGGCAATCACCCGGCACATGGGAACCAGCCAAGAAAATCCTTTCAATCGGTGATGCACCAATCAGGGCATCGATCAGCAAACTGATCAACACCGCAATCTCAAACGGTTGGGAGTTACCTCAAAATGTTGATACCGAGGAGCCAAACGAAGCGCCAGAAGAACATCACGCAGTTATTCCTTTTCAGTTCCTTGGATATGAACACGGCAAGCATTACTACATGCCAAGAGCAAGCTCACAAGCCATTGAACTCACAATATCTTCACACACCAAACTGCACTTAATTTCACTAACCAGCTCTTTAGAGTTCTGGCAGCGCAACTTTACAGTAAACGACAAACTTGACTGGGATCTTGCTACCGAATGGTTAATGCAAGAATCACACAAAAAAGGTGTTTTTGATCCAGATCGTATTAGGGGTCGTGGCGCCTGGGTAGACGCCAATCGCGTTATCTTTCATCTTGGGATGAGAATGATTGTTGATAATCGCGAACAAAAGGTATCAGACGGCATCTCTAGCTACTATTTTTACGAACACGCCAAACCCCTTGATGGGCCTAGTGAAGTCCCTTTAGATGACGATGTTTCAGCTCAGCTTTTTAGCCTTGCAAAATCTTTCTCTTGGGAGTCGCCTTCCTATGCGTTCTTGCTTGCTGGTTGGGTTGCTCTTGCTCCTATCTGTGGCGCACTTGAGTGGCGCTCACATATCTGGGTCACCGGGGGTAAGGGCACGGGCAAGACAACAATTCTCAGCCGTTTCCTCAAGCCATTGCTAGGCGGGATCTATCAATCAGCCACGGGTGGCACCACGGAACCTGGCCTTCGCGCTGCTTTGAGATCTGACGCAATTCCTGTACTGTTCGATGAGTTTGAACAGAACGATTCCCGCGAAAAACAAAATCGTGACAACGTGCTAGCAATGGCAAGGATCGCATCATCTGAAGGCGGCAAAATCATCAAAGGCTCTGCTGGTGGCGGTGCTGCTAATCAATATGAAATTCGCAGCATGTTCTGCGTCTCATCAATCAATGCTTCCTTGGTTCAAGGCGCTGATCGTGATCGATTCTGTGTCCTGACGTTGCAGAAGGGCGACGGAGACTGGCTCCCGCTTGAGGCCCAGATAGCCAAACTCTGCACTCCCGAAACAGGGCGCAGCCTGGTGGCACGAACACTGGCGCGGGTGCCGACTATCAGAGCCAATGCGCGGAAGTTTGCATCGGCCCTAGCTGTCGAGCATGGCCAGCGTTTTGGCGATCAGCACGGCACATTGCTCGCAGGTGCATTCAGCCTGCTCCCAGGCAGTGATCGTGAGCTATCTGATTCAGAGGCCGCTGAGTTTTGCGCTGGCATCGACTGGACATCACAGCGGCGCGATGAACGTGACGCTGATGAGGATCAATGCCTTGCGCGAATCCTTGAGTCGATGATCACTGTGGAGGGCGGCAGAAGGTTCACAATCATGAATCTTGTTGAGAGTCTTTGCGGTCCCAAAATGGGAACCATCGAAGGCTCGGATGAAACTGCGGAAAAAGTTCTTGGCAGATATGGAATCAGGCTTATGTCCGGTTCGATGATGATTGCGAACTCAAATACGAATTTAGAGCGGCTCTTGGATGAAACGGCGTGG
>Ga0208149_1000795_pt1 | contig 11999 bp, 10 predicted proteins | sample DEB08_DNA_15_FD_184533 | JGI IMG/M metagenome (GOLD analysis project Ga0208149, IMG submission 184533) | Aqueous microbial communities from the Delaware River and Bay under freshwater to marine salinity gradient to study organic matter... | ecosystem: Environmental > Aquatic > Marine > Coastal ... | reverse complement strand
CCTCAAGTAAAGGAAGAGAAATACATGGTGTTCCTAAATATGACCAAACTTTATTAAATTCTGCTGTACCAGTGCTTTTAAGACCTTTTGGTGCAACACCTGGACTAGATGGTGACAATACACCATGATAATCTTCAAATACTTCCTGGTACGATTCATAACTTCTTTTCATAAAATCAATTGCTTCAGCATAATCTTTGGCTGAGTGTTTATTGCCATTTGCAATTGCAGTTTGCATATACTTAGACAATTTCTTTTTATATTTTTTATAATAATGAGAAAAATTATTTGCTAAATCAGTTTCATGAATAATTTGATGATATTTATGGATGTCCTTAAAATACGAAGGAGTATCGAAAGTTTCTATATTTTTAAAAGATTTTATAAAATACTCAAAAGCATCTCTTGATTTTTTTTCGATTAATTGCCAGTGCTCAGTTTTATAGAAAATAAATTTAGGCTCAAACAACGGTCCTTTTTTTGTTTCTGACAACATGTTGTCTGCTGAATAATATATGGTTGCAGGATCATAAGGGTCTTTCTTAATTAAAACTTTTGCTAATAAAGCCACATCCTCTACTTTTCTTCCAAATACGCCCATATGATCAAGATTGAAAGATGTTCTTAAAACTCCATTTCTAGAAATTAATCCATAAGATGGCTTATAACCAACTACACCACAATAAGAGGCTGGTCTAATTATTGAGCCTCCAGTTTGAGATCCAATTGAAATTGGTGCCATATAAGATGCAACTGCTGCCGCTGAACCACTCGAAGACCCCCCTGGAGTTCTACTGTAATCATGTGGGTTTGTTGTTTTTGATGGACCCAAAAAAGCAAGCTCTGAGGTAGTTGTTTTGCCCATTACTATAGCTCCTGCCGAATGTAATAAATCAACTATTTCTGCATTTTGAGAATATGATTTTCCTTTTCTAATTGGAGTTCCACATTCAGTGGGCATATCAATTGTTCCAACAATATCTTTTACCGCAACTGGAATACCGTGTAGTGGTCCTAAAGGCTTCCCTGCTCTTCTATGATTATCAGCCTCTGTTGCTTTTTCTAGTAAAAGTTTTTTGTCAAAATGAGCCCATGCTTTAATGTCTTTATCAAATTTTTTAATTCTCTCTATGTATAGCTCACAGACTTCAACGGAAGTGATTTGTGCATCTCTTATTTTTGCTGCAAGATCTTCAACACTTAAGGAAAAGATATCACTCATCTATAAATAAAATTAATTTGCAAACAAAGTTTCAGGTAACCACAATGCGATACCTGGGAAAATATACATCAATACCATTGCTAATATAACTATTCCTAAAAACGGCATTATACCTCTAAAAATTTCCATCAACTCTACATTTTTAGACTGCACCCCTTTTAAGTAATAAGCGGACATCGCCATTGGTGGAGTTAAAAAAGAAGTCTGTAAGTTTAGAGCAATTAACATCGCAAAGAAATATGGGTTAACTCCAAAAAATTCAACAAGAGGTAAAAAGATTGGTACAAATATAATTAATATCTCTGTCCATTCTAATGGCCAACCTAATAAGAAAATAATTATTTGAGTAATTATTAAAAACTGCCAAGGCTCAAGATCAAGTGATTTAAAGAAATGTTCAAATACTTCATGACCCCCAAGATAAGAAAATACAGAGGCAAATGTCCAAGATCCAATAAACAGCCACATTATCATGGCTGTTGTCTTTGCAGTTAGAAATACTGACTCTTTAAAATTCTTCCATTTTAAAGTTTTATAAAAATAAGATAGAACTATCGCACCAAATGCACCCACAGCTGCGGCTTCTGCTGGTGTTGCAATACCTGCCAATATTGTTCCAAGAACTAATATTATTAAAGAAAATAGAGGCAAGAATGAAACAAATACTTCTTTCATAATTACCGCTGTTGGTGGAATTTCTTCTGCTCTTGGTTTTGGAGCAATTGAAGGGTTTAACCATGCTCTAAAAATTGCATAACCAATATATAAACTTGCCAACATTAATCCTGGAAAAATAGCTGCTGCAAATAATCTTAAAGGCGATAACTGTGCGATTACAGAATACACAATTAACATAATGCTTGGTGGAATTAAAATTCCAAGACATCCTCCGGCACATATAATTCCAGATGCAAATTTTTTATCATAACCAGCTTTGACCATTGCAGGCCATGCCAAAAGACCCATTAAGGTTACAACAGCTCCAATAATACCGGTAGCTGTTGAAAATAATGTACAAGTAACTAATGCAGCAACTGCCATAGATGCTGGAAGTTTATGAGATGCTAATCGAATAGCAAAAAATAGTTTTGCAACGATTCCCGCTCTTTCAACTAGATACCCCATAAACAAAAAGAGTGGGACGGCGGTCAGGACGTTATTATCCATGACTGTATATGTATTTTGTACAAAGAGTTGGAAAATCCTATTATCAAATAGGTGCTCCATTTTTGTTGGATCAAAATAAGCGTAGTAACCAAAACCAAGACCCATTGCCATCAAAGTAAAAGCAATTGGGAATCCTAGTAACACAGCAAATAAAAATAATCCCATCATGAAGATGGCTATTTCAGGATTTGTTAAACTAAATAACATCTTTTGGTTCTCCTCCCTCTTCTGCTGCTCTCATTAAAATTTTTTCAGTTTCTTCGGCAACAACCAATCTTGCTGGCCATTGACCAGTTTGTATACAAATTATTGATCTAAATACTTCGCTGATACCTTGGATAGTTAATAAAATTCCAGCTAATGGGATTAAAGATTTTGCCATATAAATTTGAATTTGAGCTGGGCTATTCCAACTTGTTTCTTTAATTTTCCAAGCTAAAGCAGCATAATCAAAACCATAAAATGCAAGTGCTAATACGCCTGGAAAAAAGAAAATAAAATATAAAATTAAATCAATCCAACCTTGAGTTCTTGGTTTAAACAATCTGTAAATAACATCTCCTCTAACATGAGCTTCTGTTGAAAGAGTGTAAGCTCCTGCCATCATGAAAATCGCTCCATACATTTGTAAACTAAAATCAAAATTCCATAGTGTTGGGGCATTTAAAACGTATGCCATAAAAACTTCATAACAAGTTCCACCCATTAAAATTACGATACACCATGAAAAAGCTTTTCCCATTGAGGTGCTAAGATTATCTGCAAATTTAATAAATGATCTCATTAATGTTTCTAATTAATAGTGAATTACTTAAAATATTCAAACTAAAAGGGGGCCGAAGCCCCCTCTTAAAAATGTTATAACTCTATTAGATTTTTACTTTATCAATAGGTCCAAACTCATTTTCATAAGCTAATCTGTAATTCGGCTGATTCATCAGCAAGTACTTCATTACTTTCTTAGCGTATGCTTTTTGAGAGTCTACAATCTTTTTGAAGAAAGGATCTTTGTCATTAAAGTCCTTAATCACAGCATCCCAACCTTTTAGTTGTTCTGCTAAGATTGCATCAGAAGTTTGATATACATTGACTTTGTGCTCATTCATTAACTTAGAAAGATCATCTGAGTATCTTACTAGAGCTTTAAAGTAGTTATCACTGTTAGCAGCATAAGCAGCATTTTTCAAAATTGCTTGATGTGCTGGTGATAAACTGTTGTACGTACCTTTGTTAACAGGTATTTCAAACATCTCTTGAGATTGGTGGAAGCTTCCTAAGTGATAATGCTTAGAAACATCTTGCATACCAAACTGAGAGTCTGAAGTTGGGTTGTTAAACTCAGCAGCATCAATCAAACCAGTTTTCATAGCTGGTTGAATTTCACCACCTGGTAATTGTCTAACGACCATTCCCATTGCAGTAAGAACGTTAGTAGCAAGACCAACTGTTCTGTACTTCATACCTTTTACATCAGATACTTTAGTTACGTTCTTTTTGAACCAACCAAAAGGCTGTGCTGGCATAGGCATATGGAAGAAACCAACATAATTGAAACCAACTTTTGCAAGAGTTTCATCATATAGTTGTCTACCTCCACCGTATTCCATCCATCCCATAACTTCTTGAGATGACATACCGTATGAAGGACCAGTTCCGAATAAAGATGCAGCTGCATTTTTACCATACCAATATGCAGTCACCCAGTGACCCATATCAACTACACCTGAACTTACCGCTTGTCCAATTTCTGAAGTTTTTACAACTGCACCAACCGGTTGAAGATCAATCTTAAGTGAACCACCAGACATGTCTTCTACCATTTTGCAGTAGTCCGCAGCCATTTCAAAAAAGATGTTAGCTCCACTTGGCCAAGCTGCTTGCATCTTTAATACTTTAGCATGAGAACCAGCAGTTGCGATGTTTGGCATTGCAACTGTCGCTGCAGCTACAGCACCAGCTTTAGCAGCAGTCTTAAAGAACTTACGTCTTGAAGAAGTTGTATTCTTCAATGATTTTTTTTCTTTAATCATTATTTCTCCTATTTATATTTAGTTAATTAACCAGCGGGCATATAACCATAATCGTTATATAGAGTCTAAAGATATTAAGGATTAAAAAGTCACATAAAAACAAAGAAAAGACTGAGGTTTAATCTAATTATTCAACCTTTAATTGTACGATGGAAAAAATGTTAAGCTTGCCCAGTGTGACACCCAATCAGACTTTAACTTTAAATTTTGAATAAAATTAGGTTTAAAAATTTTAACAGCGCTCAATAAATAAACTCTATCATCAAAAACCCTTATTTTTCCTTCTCCATTTGGCTTCGTTTTAATAATTTCTTGAGTAAAATTTTCCCTAGTTTTACTAAAAATTGTTATCTGAAAATTACCAAGTGGTTTTCCTTTATCCATCAATTTGAATTCAAAGAATTCATTTTTTTTATCAAAGGGTGAATTCAGTGCAATTAATTCAAAATCTAGTTTTGATGTTTGTTGAAAGAAATCATTAGAATTTGAAATTAAAATTTTTGAAAATCTTTTATAGTTTTCTGTTGGTAGCTTGCTTGAGTTGTAACTAGATAAAATATCTAAAAAGTTTTGTTCTTTAACAAAATCTTCAAATATTTCTATATTGTCATATGTTAAAAAACTATATTTTGATTCATAATTTATAACATTAAAGTAATTATTATTAAGCTTTGTCTGTATTGCTGGAAAATCACCATCTCTTTGTTCTATATCTTTTATAATATTATTATTATCTAAAAATAATTTTTCTTTTTCATTGTTTGAAAAACCAAAAGGAGTTCCCTTAAAGTTTTGACCTATCATAATATCTATTAATGTTTTGTCCTCTAAATTTGAATTCTTTTCGAGCCATAATTCATGTGCTACTACTTCTTTGTTTTGAAAAAAACATAAAAAAATTATTAGAAAAAAAAATATTATGCATTTTTTTAAAAATATATTCTTAAAAGCAATCATTGTTTATTTGTCTTTTATAAGTTTGGTTTTTGCACATGAGCTTAGACCAAACATAGCAAATTTAGATATAACAAAAAATGAAAAAACAACTAATGCAAAACTTAATTTAAAAATAAATCTAGAGGCTATCATTGTAGGAATTGATCCTAATCACTCAAATACCAAAGAGTCTGATCAGTCTGACCTATATGATGAGTATAGAAAATTAAGTTCTAATGCTTTACTAGAAAAATTTAATGAAAAATTTGATAATTTAGATGATACAATTTATCTAACTAATTCCTCGAATAAGTATGTTGGAACTATTGAACAAATTATAATTCCTGAAATTGGAGATATAGAGATTATCAGAGATAGTACCATTGAATTAAGTTTTAAGAACTTACAAGAAGGTGAATATCAATTTTATTGGGATGAAAATTTTGGATCAGTAATATTACGTGTTAATTCAAATAATCAAAGTGAGCTTCATACTGAAATAATTACAAAAAATAATCTGTCATCAAATTTTAATATTAATGAAGATCAATCAAGTACATTTAAAACAGTAACTGACTATATTATTATTGGATTTGAACATATTTTGCCCAAAGGCTTAGACCACATACTTTTTGTATTGGCTTTATTTTTATTATCTACAAAATTTAAACCGCTATTTTTTCAAGTAACCTTCTTTACAATTGCACACTCTATTACATTATTTCTCGGGGTATTAAATATTGTAAATATTTCACCCGAGATTGTTGAGCCTATAATTGCTATTTCAATTGCTTATGTGGCTTTTGAAAATTTATTCACAAACAAACTAAATAAAGCAAGACCATTTGTAATCTTTATATTTGGACTTCTTCATGGATTAGGTTTTGCGGGGGTCCTAACTGAAATTGGTATCCCTGATGAACTATTTGTATCCAGTCTAATATCTTTTAATGTTGGAGTAGAGTTGGGGCAAGTCGCTGTCATTTTAATTGCTTATCTATTGCTAGCATTACCTTTTGGGAAACAAAATTGGTATGACACAAGAATAACAAAACCTATGTCGCTAGTGATAGCTTTTGTTGGGTTATATTGGTTTATTGAAAGAATTATTTAATTGTTTTTTGAATTAAATAAGTTTTTCATTTTCATAAACACAACATTTTTCAGCAGGTATATGAAGATTTATTTCGCCATCTGAAATTGGTTTTTCACGATCTATTTTAGACTTAATTATGAAATTTTCTGCAACAGCTGTTAATAATTTAAAGTTTCCAAAATCTTCGATCTTTTTAACTTTGGCTTTTACGGTATTTTCACCTTCTTTTTCAATAACATCAATAAATTCTGATCTAATACCAAGTTTAATTTTTTTATTTTTTATCTTTGAAAGATCAGTGCTAGTTTTAATTTTTACAGACCCAATTTTTACTTCAGATTGAGAAACTGCTTCTGTTTCAAATAAATTCATAGCAGGTGAGCCAATAAAATATCCAACAAAAGTGGTATTTGGTCTTTCAAAAAGATCCTTTGGTGTTCCAGTCTGAACAACCTCCCCTTCACTCATAACAATTATATTATCAGCAAAAGTCATTGCTTCATTTTGATCATGAGTTACGTAAACTAAAGTAGTTTTATATTTTTCATTAATTTCTTTTAAATTTCTTCTTAATCTAAATTTTAAATCTGGATCAATTACAGTTAAGGGTTCATCCATTAAAACAGCCGCAACATCTTCTCTTACTAGACCTCTACCTAATGAAATTAACTGTTTTTGGTCAGCTGTTAATTTTCTTGCTGGTTGATTTAGAAAAGCTTTTAAGTTTAATGTCTCTGAAACAGAATTTACTCTTTCATCAATTTTATTTTGTGGAAAATCTCTACACTTTAATGGAAATGCTAAATTTTCATAAACTGTCATAGTGCTATAAATTACTGGAAACTGAAATACTTGTGCTATGTTTCTGTCCTCAGTTTTAAGATCTGTCACATCTTTATCATCAAACAATATCTTTCCAGCAGATGGTCTTACAAGGCCAGACACAATATTTAACATGGTTGTTTTTCCACAACCTGATGGACCAAGAATTGCGTATCTAGCTCCATCTTGCCAAGTCATAGAAAATGGATTTAATGCATAAACTGGGTTTGTTTCATTTGGATTATAGGAATGTGAAATGTTACTTAAATCTATTTTAGACATTTTTACTCCTAAATGGTGATGATATTAATTTTCCATTGGCACTAAATGCATATGCCTTGTCTATCTTAAAATCAATTTTAACTTTATCTTTAATTTTAAAATTCATCACTTCTTCAATAGACATGATGAGCTTTGTGCTCCCTTTTTTTAAATGGAGTAAGGTCTCTGAACCACTAATTTCTGCAAGCTCAACTTCAAACTCATGACCTTTTTCATTTAATAAAATATCGGAAGATCTTAGACCAACTTTAAGTTCATCATCTTTTATATCTTTAAAGTGGATAGGAATATCAATCGAAATATCCTCAAAATTAATCATATTTTTAGATATTTTCGAATTAATAATATTCATAGGTGGATCATTAGAAATCTCTGCGACTTTAAGTGAGTTTGGATTTTCAAATATTTCTTTAGCAGGACCAACTTGTAAAACCTTACCTTCATCTAGAACAATCACCTCTCCGTTTAATTCCATAGTTTCTCTTGGATCTGTAGTTGAATAAATCAATATTGTTTCATCAGCCAAACCTTTAGAAAAGAGATTTTTAAACTCTTCTCTTAGTTGTTCTCTTAGTTTGTAATCTAAATTAACAAGAGGCTCGTCTAACAATAAAATTTTTGCATTTTTTACTAATGACCTAGCCAGTGATACTCGTTGCTGTTGTCCTCCTGAAAGTTCTTGAATTTTTCTGTTTTCATAACCAGTCAAACCTACTGATTTTAAAGCGTTAATTACTCTTTCATTTATCAATTTAGTATCGATTTTTCTTTGTTTTAGAGGAAATGCTACATTTTCGAATACATTTAAATGAGGATAATTAATAAACTGCTGATAAACCATTGCTACATTTCTTTCCCAAACAGGAATTTTTAAAAAATCTTTATCATCAAATTTAATTTCTCCACTATCTGGTGTCAAAAGTCCTGCTATAGTTTTTAATAATGTTGTTTTGCCAGATAAGGTTCTTCCTAAAATCGTGTAAAGGTTTCCATTTTTAAATTTAAAAGAAACTTCATTTAAATGAAATTCATCTGTTGGTTTGTAGGTTAAGTTTTTTGCAACTAAATCCATTATTTAATTGCTCCAGATAAATTTCCTTTGGATAAATATCTTTCAACAATAAATGCTACTACAATTAGCGGTGCAACAGAAACTAATGCAGATGCTGATAAGCTCCACCATGGAGTTACCGAAGAGTTTAAAGCAACAATTTTAACAGGTAATAATTGAACTTCAGTAAAAGTTAATATGAATGCGAAGAAAAAATCAATCCAACCAAATATAATACAAAACATACCCGCAACAATTAATCCAGGTATAGAGTTTGGAAGAACAACTTTTAAAAATGCTTGATAAGGATTACATCCGTCAATTAAAGCTGTTTCATCAATTTCTCTTGGTACTTTATTAAAAAAATCTACCATTATCCAAACGGCTATTGGCATTAAAAGAACTATATAAACAACTATCAAGCCAACAAGACTATCCAATAAATTAATAGCACTTAAAAATAAGAAAAAAGGAATTGATAAAACTATCGGTGGCATAATTCTTTGTGAAATGAAAAAAAAGGTTATGTCATTGTTTTTAACGAACCCTGCTTTGAAAGTGTATCTGGATAGAGCATAAGCAGAAAGGGTACCTAGTATGATACTTATCAAGCTAGCAGTACAAGTTACAAATAAACTATTAAAATAAGGCTCTATAATATCCACTCCTCCTTTTGCTGGAGACTTTATTAAAACTTTCCAGCCTTCTAAATTTGGTTCAAAATCTACCCAAGGAATATAAGTTACCCCTCCATTCACAGATTGAAAATCTTTAAACGATGTAGTGAGGGCCCAAAGGAACGGTGCAACCACAAACACTGCCCAAAACACAATAAAAAAATATTTTAAAAAAGTATAAAGTTTGCTCATGGATTATTCTTTCAATAAAAGTTTAGTTAACACTTTTGCAATAATAGTTAGACTAATGATCATGATGATTAAGTAAGTAAAAGATAATGAAGCTGCATAGCCCATTTGAAATTCTCTTAAACCCTTTATAAATATGTAAAAACTGGATGTTTCTGTTGATGTACCTGGACCACCTGAGGTCAATACATAGACTGTATCCATGATCTTTGAGGCTTCAATTAATCTTATTATAATAGCTCCAATAGAGATAGGTGCCATTAATGGAAATGTAACATATATAAATTTTCTAACTGGACTAGCTCCATCAATTGCAGCTGCTAAAAATGGCTCTTTCGGTAAAGACAAAAGACCAGCTAATAAAAGTAAAAACATAAAAGGCGTCCATTGCCAGACCTCAACTATAATAACCGTAAATTTAGCCAAAACTGGATCTGTCAACCATTTTGGTGAAACACCAAAATTAGATAATATATCGTTAACAGGCCCAAGCGACTCGTGAAAAAAAGTTCTCCAAATGACTGTCATTATTACTGGTGTTGTCATCATTGGTATTAAAAACAACACTCTAAAAAATCTTTTAAACTTAATATCCTTCCAAACCATGTGAGCTAAAGCAAACCCAATGACATACTGAAGGATCACTGTTGTAAAAGATAAAAAACTTAATCTAAAAAAAGATTCCCAAAATCTTGGGTCATCTGTAAATAATCTAATATAATTCTCAAGACCTATAAAGTTTAAACCTGGATTATAACTATTCCAGCCTGACAAACTTAGACGTACTACGAAAATAATCGGAAAAATCAAAATACCAATAAGAACAAATAATCCTGGGAAAAGAAAAACATATTTGTGCTTAAAGTTCATATTATAAATGTCTGAAATTTTAATTTGGTATGGCCACCAATGGTGGCCATACACTTTAAAGTTTTAAAGTTTATTGTCTTCCATTTTAACACCAACAGCATAGGCATCTTGTACTGCTTTTTTACCTACTCTTTTGACAATATCTTCCCACTCTTTAGCTACTTCATCTAAAGCTGCTTGTGGTGATAATTGTCCCGCTAATGCTTTGTGGGTTCCAGTTGCTACCGCACTTGTGAACTCAAACACACCAGGTACTCTTAAAGGAAAAACTCTATTATTACTTTTTTCCATGTCTAAAAGAGTTTTGGTATAACTGTTTGCAATTTCAGGATCCCAACCCATACTATTTATATAAATATTTGGATCGAAATCTGAGTTCTTAAATGGGTTAACACCAAATCTACCAATAGCTAAATCTGCTTGATGGTTCGCTCCGTTAGAAAAGAAACATAGATAATCAAACGCCATATCTTTCACTTTACTTTTCGCAGCTACACCTACTGCCCAGCCCCAAACAATGTATGGTGCTTGGTTAAATTGGTTTTCCCAACTGTTAGTAACTCTATTCCAGACTCTGTCTGAACCAGGAAGTGGAGCTGTACCTACTTTATTTTTTATAGGACTATCGTCTTGCATTGCTGCAATAAAAGCATCATCCCATGAAAAACTAAATAGTGTTTGTCCACCACCAAATGATCCGATTTCATCACCTAGACCAAAGTTAGTTCCTCCTGGAGGAACATATTTAGTTGCTTCAACCCAATCAGTTAAAGCTTCTACAAAACCTGGATTATTAATATTTGGTTTCATAGTTTCTAGATCAAAGAAAAAACCACCTGGAGTTCTTGGGTTTTTAGCATACGCAACTGATCTACTGAAAAAAGCTGCAAACATTAAATCATCTTTTTTCATAACTTCAGCAGAGCCGTATTCTTTTTCACCATCTCCATCCCAATCCCAATCATTGAAATATTTAGCCATTTCAGCATATTCTTTCCAAGTTCTTGGAACTCTTAAGTCTTTGCCTGTATCAGCTTTATACTTCTTTTGCATTTCAGGATTATCGATGACATCTTTTCTATATTTTAGATAATGTCTGTCACCATCAACTGGATATTGGTACATCGTTCCATCCCAAGAAGAAACACCCATATGAGATTTTGTTACATCTTTCATTTCAGGTGAGTTTAAATATTTCTTAGGAACTGGAGCTAAATATCTTTTCCAGTCATTTATAAAGTTAGAAAAACCAAACACAATATCGTAAGGTGCTTGTCCAGCTTGGAATGGAACCATTGCTTTAGAATACAAATCACCAGCAGGTGTATGAGTAACTTCAACTTTAGCTCCAGTTAATTTCTCAAACTGTTCAGCATGAAGAGCTGTAGGCTCTCCCATTACAGGAATTGCATGGGTATTTATTTTAAGAGTTTTTCCTTTGTAGTTCTTCTTAGAAATTTCTTCATAAGAACACATTCCAGGAATATCTCCAGTTGCTTTGATATGTGGAAATTGATCACTCCACTTATCAGCATATGCCATTGGGCTAAATATCATTAAACTTGATATTACAGCCGTTAAGCAAGTTTTTATTATTTTCATTATTACCTCTCTCCTTTTTTTTTTATTATGGAACTAAAACAGCTCGTCCCTTAAC
>Ga0208149_1000774_pt1 | contig 12138 bp, 18 predicted proteins | sample DEB08_DNA_15_FD_184533 | JGI IMG/M metagenome (GOLD analysis project Ga0208149, IMG submission 184533) | Aqueous microbial communities from the Delaware River and Bay under freshwater to marine salinity gradient to study organic matter... | ecosystem: Environmental > Aquatic > Marine > Coastal ... | reverse complement strand
TGATCAGGTCTGCGTCAAGCGTCCTTTGGCGGCGCGCAGCTCGACGACCAGATCCATCTTTTCGCGCTTGAGGCGCGCGACCTCCTGATGCAGGCGGGCCAGCTCATTGCGCTGCTTGTCGAGCTTGCTTTCAAGGCGCGTGCGCAGCGCCGTGAGCTTCTCGATCTGCGCTTGCTGTTTGCTCACAAGGTCGTGATCTGTCATGCCTGCATCCCTTTGGCGCTGACGAAATACCAGCCGTTGCGCATGATGACCATGTCGGCATCATCGAGCTCGAGCAGAGCGTCCTGCACCGTCCGCTCGTCCTCGCCGACCGCCTGTGCGATTTCGACGGTGCGCGCCGCGATCTTGATGTCGCGCAGGTGCGCCATGATCTTATCCTTTACGCCCATTTCCCTTTGTCCTCACAGCGATGTAGTGAAACTGCTTGGGCTTGTCGGCCCGCTTGCGCACCAGCGTCAGCACGCCGGCGTCGCACAGCGCCATCGCCTGTCTGCACACTGGGCCACCGGCGTACTCTCCGGTGTGGTAGATGACCTTGGACCCGGGCATGGCGTCGCGCGCCCACAGATCAAACGGCCCAGTCAGTTTGCGTAGTTCAGCCATTGATCAGGCCCTCCGGTTTGGGTGTGGGGCGCGGCGAGCAGAACGGCAGCACGCAGCGCGTCTCGTCAATGTAGAAGATGTGGTCGCCAATCTGCCCGATCGGCGTGAAGATGTCAGCCCAGAACGGGCGAACGCTGGTGGCGTGGTAGTAGGTCGCGCCGTGACCCAGCACCTCGCCGGCCAGCGCCTGATGAGCGATGTCGCGGGCGGTCGACCACGCGACCAGATCTGTCGGGCGCTCGGGCCTGCCGTCGCAGTAGAACGAGAACTGGCAGTCGTACGCCTCCGGGCCGCGATCTTCCTTGATGACCTCGCACACGGTGCCGGGGAAGTCGGGGTGCTGGACGCGGTTGATGACGACCTCGGCGACAGCGAGCATGCCCTCGGGCCCTTCGCCGCGGGCTTCGTAGTACAGCGCCATCGCAAGGCAGGTGGCTGCAGTGAACATCTGGATCTCCTCAGAAGGGCGGGTCTTCGCCCGGGTAGGCGGGCCGCCATGGTTTCGGGTATTGCGTTTGCGGCTTGGGCGGTGGCGGGGGTCGCTTGACCCCCAGCCTTGCCAGCTCTGCCTCAAGCTCCGGCGGCAGCACGGGCGCGCTCGAACATGATGTCGGTGATGTCGCGCATGACCAGCTTGTGCGCGGCGTCGAGGCGCGGGTTCTCGCCCTCGAGCTTGAGCATGTGGTAGGCGGCGAGCCCGCTCATCAGGTCGCTCTCCTTGGTGTCGTGCCCGCGCTCAGCCAGCGCGATGGCAAAGTTGTGGCCCAGCTCGCGGATCTCGACATAGGCATTGTCGAGGCTGATCATGTCGGTGCCGCCGTGGAAGGTCTTGTACATCTTGAAGCGCATGGTGTGGTCTCCTGTGTGGTGCATCAGATATAAGATGCTGATCAGCACCTGACAAGAGGAAAAATGCTGGATTGACCGGAGCATGGTGCCACGCCTATGCTGGAGGTCCAAGAAAAAAGGCCCCACCGGGTGAGCGGTGGGGCCACTTCAGGGAGGTTCCTTGCACGAGCACTCCCGGCGGTAATCAGCGTTACCACCATATCTCGTGCCTGATCCTTCCGTCAACACCAGATGGAGTGGAAAATGAGTGAATTGAAACAGGCCGCAATACAGCTGGCAGAGGATGGTTTCTGGATCTTTCCGTGCCGGGCAGGCACCAAGATCCCGGCGATCAAGGGCTACCTCGAGAAGAAGATGACCGCCGAAGAGGTCGAGCGGTGGTGGTCGAAGCACCCGAGCGACAACATCGGCATGTGCCCAGAGACCAACGGTCTGGTCGTGCTCGACCTCGATACATACAAGCCAGAATGCAACTGGGATCGGGTGGTCGAGCCCACCATGCTGGTGCGCTCCGCATCGGGCGGCGAGCATCACTATTTTGAGGACAGCGGCCTGCGCTTCCCGGGCAAGTTCGGCGGCTACGAGGCGGTCGACATCAAGCACCGCGGCGTGGTGGTGCTGCCGCCGTCGCGCTTCGAGAACGGCGCGTATGAATGGGGCAACGACGAGCCGCCGGCGCTGCTGCCTGACTGGTTCCCCACCAAGGTGCAGGTCGAGGTCGATCCGATGGTTGCGGCGCTGCTGTCTGCCAAGCGCGGATCGGATGACGGCAAGCTGATCGAGGTCGTGCGCGCGGCGCCCAACCAGATCGATGATCGCGAGGCGTGGCTGGCGATCGGGCACGCGCTGCACTTCGAGTATTGCGGCACGCAGTACGAGGAGCGGGCGCGGCAGGCGTGGATCGACTGGTGCCGGCGGTGGGAGATTAAGAACCCGGACCTCGAGAAGCTCGAGTACGAGGCCAAGAAGATGTGGGACAATGCGGCATCCCCGCAGGATGTGCTGTCGTCAGGCAAGAAGCCGATGACCGGCGCCACGGTGCGCTACTACCTGCGCCCGCAGATGAAAGCAGAGCTGCCGCCGATCAGCGACGGCGGCCTGTTCCGCAGGCCTGCTCAGATCAGCGAAGACATGCCGCCGTGGCTGGTCGAGAACCTGATCCGGGTGGGCGGTACGCAAGCCGTCGTGGGCATGAGTGCCGTCGGCAAGACCGCGCTGTCGGCTGGCTTCATCGCGGGCATGCTGGCGGGCCGCACCGAGGTCTATGGGCTTGGCAAGACGTCGCGCCCGCTCAATGTGGCGTGGGCGAATGCCGAGGAAGCAGCTGCGGCGATGAAGCTGCAGGTCATGGCGGCGCAGCACAAGCACATGCTGCCGCAGAAAGGTGACCTCCTGATCGTGGGCGAGGAAGCGCTCGAGACCGAGCACAACGGGCTCGAGATCGTGCTCGAGCAGCAGAACCCGGTGCACGGGCGCATGGAGGTGGTGCCCAACGAGCCGCTGATCGAGCAGCTGATCGCGGAGCTGAAGGGCGCGAACATCGATCTGCTGATGGTCGATCCGATCACCGAGTTCAACGGCGGTGACGAGAACAGCCGGTTCCATGCACGCATGCTCAACCGCCAGTTCCGCAGGATCAGCAGGGAGACAGGTGTGGCGGTCATGTACTGGGCCCACACAGGCAAGCCGCCGGAGAACAAGCGCCCTGACTGGTACGCTGCCGACCTCTATGCGCAGCGCGGGTCGTCACAGAACATCGGCGCGGTGCAAGGCGGATCGACCCTGACGCCGTTCTTGCCCGGTGATGGCAGCGCAGCCGATGCGTGGGCAGCGTACAACGCAGCCAAGCGCGGCGAGCGCCCCAACATCATCCTGTTCAACACCGTGAAGATGAAGATGTCGCCGACCCTGTTCCGGGCCGCCTACGTCATCGAGGCGGCTGACATGAACCCTGACCTGCCGGTTGTGACCCACATCGGCTACAGCGAAGCAGAGGATGCCGTCTCCAAGGACAAGAACGCAGCCGATGCCATGCTGAAGAGCAGCCAGTCACAGGCGCTTGTGCGCGCCCTCGGCACCGGCGTGCACAGCCGCGGTCTGGTCAACAAGGCGGTGGCTGGGCGCGACGGCTTCCCCAAGGATCTGCGAGCCGATCGCCCCGAAAGCAAGAAGGTGCTGCAGCGCTGGATGCGGGCGCAGGAGTGCACTGTGGATGGGGTCACATACAGCATCACGGCGGTGCTTGGAGACGAGGCTTCGGCCAGTTTCGAGATCCGGATCATCGAGGTCGGCAATGCGTAATTTCTGTGGCAGTGTGGCAGGGCGGCTGCCACGCAAGCATGGCAATGTCTTTTGTTTTCAATGTGTTAGAGCGTGGCAGTGGCAGGCTGTGGCAGGCGTCTGCCACGCTCGTAACATGTTGAAAGTAAAAAGAAAAAGCGGGGTCGTGGCAGATGCTTGGCAGCCTAGTACTAACGTACACTCCCGTGGCGCTTTCGCTACCACGGGGAGCCGTAGTGTAGGCAGGCCCTCAAACCAAAAATCTCAAGGTCAAAAACAAACAACGCCCCCGGTCAGGTTCCAGCCGGAGAACGGGTCGGGAGGAGTATGACCACGACAGCTGGGTTGACCGAGGGCGCCGGAGCTCGTAAGCTCTGCTCCACACCACATAGAGCGAGAGAACTGTAACGTAGGAGGCTCGTCATGAGCAAGACCAATCCCGACTATGTGCTGCGCGCACAACTGATCACCCAGCTGTTGATGCATCGATATGAGCAGGGGTCAGCCTTTAATCTACAGTGGATCACTTCAAGCGACAGCTTACAGCTGTTTTCTGCAGAGATCTCTGAAGCCGCTCATGTGGCAGAGCGCATTATTCAAGCAGCGAAACGATGAGGGTGCTGGGCGTCGATCCCGGTCAGGCCGGTGGTCTGGCGATCGTGCACGGCGGGCGGCTGGTCAAGGGCACGCGGATGCCGATCGTCAAGATCCGCGGCAAGGCGCAGGTCGACGCCCGCGCTGTGGTGCAGTGGTGGGGCGATTGTCTGGTGCCGTTCGATGTGGCGGTGATCGAGGCAGTGCACGCGATGCCGCGGCAGGGCGTCAGCTCGAGCTTCCAGTTCGGTCGTATGCTGGGTGGCATCGAGGCGCTGGTCTACAGCACCGGCGCCCGCGTCGAGTACGTCACGCCTGCCGCGTGGAAGAAGGCGATGGGCCTGAGCACCGACAAGCAGGCCAGCATCGACGCCGCCAAGATCATGTTCGGCAGCGCCGCAGATGAGCTGCTCAAGCACAAGGCCGACGATGGCATATCAGAGGCAGCCTTGATCGCTGCCTATTGGCGTGATAAAGTCCGCGCATGACACAGAAAACACTTGATCAGCGCATTGCGCAGTACGCCGTGCCTCGTGGCGATTGCCTCGTTTGGGAAGGCCACAGAGACAAGGATGGCTATGCCATCACAAACATAGATGCTGGAGACGGCATAAGAAAAAACAGGAGAGTACATCGACTGGTTTACATGCAAGCGTTTGGCACCATACCGGACGGCCTGTTCGTGTGCCACAAATGCGATAACCCCAGCTGCGTCAAACTGGATCACCTTTGGCTTGGTACACCTGAAGCCAACAGCAAAGATCGTGACAGAAAACAGCGAGGCCAGTTTTCTAGAGACGTTGCCGGGGCTCGAAATCCACGGGCAAAGTTGACGCTCGAGCAAGTGATGGAGATCAGGCAGCGCCATGTTTCAGGGGCAAGGCTTGGCCCCAATACGACTGCGGCATTGGCTGCAGAGTTTGGCGTTAATCGATCTCAGATCCAGCGGGTTGTCCGAAAGATCAGATGGCTGTAGACTGGGCCAAACAGTAAAGAGGAGATCACCTGCTGATGGCTGCGAAGAAGGGCACCATTCCGCCCGCCGCAGGGCAAGGCCGCCGAAAGGGTTCGAAGAACAAGACCACGGTCTTGCTCAAGGAGGCGATCGAGGAGAGCTTTGCCAACGTCGGCGGCGCTGAATACCTCACGCAGATGGCACAGCTCGAGCCGAAGGCGTACCTGACGCTGCTGGCGAAGATCCTGCCCGCGAAGATCGAGGCCGACATCAACGTCTTCCAAGGCAATCAACTGGTCGAGAGGCTGCAGCAAGGACGCACGCTGGCGTCGCAGCTGCTGGAGGAAAGCCATGACGAACACCGCGTACACTAGCAAGCCGCACCAATGGGGGCCGCCGCTGCCGGGGCAGGGCAGCGAGCAAATCTGCACCAAGTGCGGGTCGCGCGCATCGACGGCGCCGGAGCAATGCCCGGGCGGGCACCCTGCAGCGATCACCGAGACGGTGCACGATTATGACCCGCTCGCCTGAGTACCCGATCACGGTCTGGGTGCCTGAGAACAGCGCCGCATCGCTGACCATCGAACCAAACGACGCAGGCGGTCCGCCGGTGCTGATCTTCGAAAGCGAGGCGGGCGACCTCGAGGTGTTTAACTGGGAGGCGCAATCCTACCAGCCCGTCGACTTGGTCGATGCGCCATGACCGACCTCGCCGAAGCCAACAAGCAGATCGCAGACGAGATGGCAGCCTGCTATGCCGATCCGCTGCGGCATGTGCTGGTATCGTACCCGTGGGGCAGCGGGCAGCTCAAAGGGCGCAGCGGGCCGCAGGACTGGCAGAAGGATCTGCTGATCGAGCTGGCGGCGGAGGTCAAAAGCCGCGGCTTCAACGGCACCAGCCCGGTCGCCCCCATCCAGTTCAGCACCGCATCGGGCCACGGCATCGGCAAGTCGGCGATCGTGGCGTGGCTGATCCGCTGGATCATGGACACCCGGCCCTTCGCCAAGGGTGTGGTCACCGCCAACACCGGCGAGCAGCTGCGCACCAAGACGTGGTCGGAGCTTGCCAAGTGGCACGGCATGGGCCTGACGCAGCACTGGTACACGCTCAACAGCGGCGCCGGCTCGCTGAACATGTACCACAACGACTTCCGCGAGACGTGGCGCGTCGACGCGCTGACCAGCCGCGAGGAGAACAGCGAGGCCTTCGCAGGCCTGCACGCCGCCAACTCGACGCCGTTCTACATCTTCGACGAGGCGTCAGCCGTGCCAGATCGGATCTACGAGGTGCGCGAGGGCGGCCTGACCGACGGCGAGCCGATGACCTTCGACTTCGGAAACCCGACGCGGAACAGCGGGCGTTTCTACCAGAACATGGTCGGACGTTTCCGCAACAACTACATCCGCCGCTTCATCGACAGCCGAGATGTCGAGCAGACCAATAAGGAGCTGTTTGCACAATGGGAAAAGGACTACGGCGAGGACAGCGACTTCTTCAAAGTGCGCGTGCGTGGCATGTTCCCAGACGCTGGCTCGCTGCAGTTCATCAGCGTTGGCGATGTCGAGAAGTGCATCGATCTCGAGGTGTTCGTCGGTCCCAGTGAGCCGCTGGTAATGGGCGTCGACGTCGCCCGGTTCGGCGATGACAGCAGCGTGATCTACCTGCGGCAGGGGCGCGATGCCGAAAGCCAAGGCTTCCACGTCTACCAGCAGATCGACACGATGACGCTGGCAGCCGAGGTGTCGCGCATCGCCAACGAGAATCGGCCCGACGCGATCATGGTCGACGGTGGCGGCGTCGGTGGGCCGGTGGTCGATCGCCTGCGCCAGCTGGGTCACGATGTGATCGAGGTCAACTTCGGCGCCAAGGCGACGCAGAAGGGCTATGCGAACATGCGCGCCCAGATGTGGGGCAACCTGCGCGACGCCATCAAGGCAGGCATCCGGCTGCCCGACGACGAGGATCTCAAGACCGATCTGACCGGCGTCGAGTACGGCTACAACATTCGCAACGAGATCCAGCTCGAGCGCAAAGAGGACATGAAGAAGCGCGGCCTCAGTAGCCCGGACATGGCTGACGCGCTGGCGCTGACCTACGCCCTGCCGGTGCATCACTCTGCCCGGGCAGGCTACGACGGCGCCAACTATCAGCAGGCCCAGCACGAATACGACCCGTTCTGAGGCTGATCTCGACATGTCAAGCCCCGTCGTGTACATTCGCGGCATGACGGATGCGCTTGTGATATTCGAACAGAACAATTTGCACCCGCTCAGCCCCTTGCTGAAGCGGGGCTACAGGCACGTCTGGTGCGCCGTCATCGACGAGCGCGCGCATTCGTGGATCGGTCACGATCTGCGGCTCGAGGGACACGTCACGACGGTGCTGTGCGAGCCGGGCTACCCGCTTGCACAGTACCTGCGCGACCAAGGCAAAGAGGTCATCGCGATCGAACGCAAGGCGCGGCGCACGCCGGGTCCGTTCATCCTGAACAACTGCGTCGGCCTCACCAAATCTATTTGCGGCATCAGATCCGCGGCATTGACGCCGTGGCAGCTGCGTCAGCATCTTATCAAATCCAGATCGGGAGACCTCGCATGTCACGCCTCGCCATCTACCTGACCCTGCCCGGCCTCGGCGGCGGCAGTGCACCACCGCCGCCTCCGCCTCCGGCAGCCCCGCCGCCTGCACCGACGATGCAGGACGCGATGACCAGCCGCGCCCGTGCTGACGCCAGCCGTCGCGGTCGCATGCAGCAAGGCGTCGGCGGTAGCGTTCGCAACGTCGGCGGTGCGCAGGGCCTGAGCGTCAGCGACACGGCACGCGCCCTCAAATCTCTGACGGGGCAGTGATGTCACAGCAACGCACAAACGCAGCGATCGCTGAGCGAGCCAAGGCGCAGGACACCGCGCCTCCGCCGCCCAAGCCGTCGCTATCCGGGGAGTAACCGATGGTCGCGCAGACGCCTGAAAACCTGATGAACAGCTCGCTCAAGGGCAAGCGGGGCGCGATCTATCTGCGCTGGAAACGTCTCGAGGACGACCGGTCGAGCTGGCGTAGCCATTGGCAAGAGATCTCGGATTACCTTATCCCTCGGCGCGGGCGCTACCTGATCGAGAGCCAGAACAGCAAGGGCCGCAAGCGCAGCACCAAGATCGTCGACAACACCGGCGGCCAATCGCTGCGCACGCTGGCTGCCGGCATGATGAGCGGCATGACCAGCCCGGCGCGACCGTGGTTCCGCCTGCAGACACCAGATCCCGAGATGATGGACGCGCAGGGCGTCAAGGATTGGCTGGGTCAGACCGAGCGGATCATCCGCACGATCCTGACACGCTCGAACTTCTACAACAGCGCCTCGACCGTTTACACCGAGCTGGGTGCATTCGGCACCGCTGCGCTGTATCGGCGCCGGCACCCGACCGACATCGTGTCATTCCGCCCGTTCACCGCTGGCGAATACGTCATCGCCGAGAACGAATACGGCGCGGTCGAAACGCTGGGCCGCGAGTTCACGATGAGCGTGTCGCAGATCGTCGAGCAGTTTGTCATCCAGCGCGATGGCAGCGAGGACTGGTCGAACGTCTCGCGCACCGTCAAGCGCCTGTGGGACCAGAAGAACTACGACGAGCGGATCGAGGTCATCCACATGATCCAGCCGCGCCGGATGGAAGAGCGCGACCTGACGCGCCCGCTCGATCCGAAGAACAAGGCGTTCATGGACGTCTACATGGAGAAGGGCGCCGACGGCGACAAGCTCCTGCAGGAGGGCGGCTTCGATCGCTTCCCCGCCTACTGCCCGCGCTGGGATGTGCTGGGCGGCGACGTCTACGGCGTCAGCCCCGGCATGGAGCAGCTCGGCGACATCAAGCAGCTGCAGCATGAGCAGAAGCGCAAGGCGCAGGCGATCGACAAGATGGTCAACCCGCCGATGGTGGGCAGCCTCAGCCTCAAGGGCAAGCCGTCGACCGTGCTGCCGGGTGGCACGACCTACGTCGACCCGCAGCAGGGCACGCAGGGCTTCCAGCCTGCCTACACCGTGCAGCCCCGCATCAACGAGATGATGATGGACATCCAAGAGGTGCAGAACCGCATCCAGCGCGGCTTCTACGCTGACCTGTTCGCCATGATGATTAACAGCGATCGGCGCATGATGACCGCCACCGAGGTCGCCGAGCGCCACGAGGAAAAGCTCGTGCTGCTGGGCCCGGTGCTGCAGCGCCTGAACACCGAGTTCCTCGATCCGCTGATCGAGGACGTGTTCCTGTTCGCGTTCGAGGCAGGCATGTTGCCACCGCCGCCGCCCGCGCTTGAAGGCGTCGACCTTGAGGTCAAGTACATCTCGCTGCTGGCACAGGCGCAGGAGGCGGTCGCCGCTGCCTCGATCGAGCGCACGTTCTCGTTCGCCGGCAACCTCAGCGCCGTGTTCCCCGAGATCGTCGATAATCTCGATGCAGACGAGGCGATCCGCAGCTACGGCGAGATCCTCGGCACCAGCCCGGAGATCCTACGCGATGCTGATCAGGTCGAGGCGATCCGCGCCCAGCGCCGCGAGGCGCAGCAGGCTGAGCAGCAGATGATGCAGCTGCAGCAGGGCGCGCAGGCGGCCAAGGTGCTGTCTGAAGCTGACACGCAGAACCCGAACGCACTCACCGCGCTGCTGCAAGGTGGAGGCGCGACCGTATGATGTACGACGCATCAGATCCGGCACAGGTCGCCAAAGCGGAGAAGGAAGAGGCCGATCGCCAGCGCGATCTGGACTACATCCTGAAAGAGCCGCGGGGGCGTCGCTTCCTGTACGAGCTGATCTATGGTACATGTCATGTAGGCAGGCTCAGTCACATCCCGGGCGACAGTGACAGCACTGCCTTCAACGAGGGGGCCAGATCCGTGGGTGAGGCGCTGCTTGAGCAGATCCGCACGCAGGCGAAGGCCAAGTTCATGCTGATGTTGGAAGAAAACCACTTCGGCGACTAGGAAGAGAGGAAAGAACGATGGCTGATGAAGCTGAAGGCGACCTGCTCGTCGCGACCGAAGAAACAACCGAAGCCACGGCAGCTGACACCACCGCTGCCGATGCTTCCACGTCTGCTGATGCAGGCGCTACAGATGCCGCCGATCTGCTGTCGGACGACGAGAGCGGTGGAAGTGAGGGTGTGCCGGAAACGTACACCTTCGAGCCGCCCGAGGGCCTCGAGCTTGACGACGAGACCAAGGGCAAGATTGAGGCGTTCGCCGATCAAGCACGCGAGATGGGGCTGTCGCAAAAGCAGTACCAATCGCTGATCGAGTACGACATCAATCGCGCGCAGCAGCTCAACGAGGCGGCTGTCGAAAGCTGGAATGGACGGGTCGAAGACTGGCGCAAGAGTGCCAAGGCCGACAAGGAGATCGGTGGCGAGAAGTTCGCCGAGAACCTCAAGGTCGCGGAAAGCGCAATCAAGCAGTTCGGCGATGCTGATCTGCGTGCGCTGCTCAAGTCGCCCAGCCCTGAGAACCCGAACGGACTGGCGATCGGCAACCATCCCGCGGTGCTGCGCTTCCTGAACCGCGTGGGCAAGGCAATCGCTGACCCGAAACTTCTGCAGGGCGACGCTGCCCCGCAGACGGAAGGGACGCTGAAGCGAATGTACCCATCCATGTTTGACAAATCGGCGTAATAGAAGGAGGGCCCAACATGGCCACACTTGGCGTCAAAAACCCGACCCTCGCAGACCTCGCGAAGGTCACCGATCCCGACGGCACCATTGCTGACGTCGTCGAGATCCTGAACGAGACCAACGAAATCCTTGCGGACATGACTTGGCTCGAAGGCAACCTGACTACCGGTCACCGGTCGTCGATCCGTTCGGGTCTCCCGACCCCGACTTGGCGTAAGCTCTACGGCGGCGTTCAGCCGACCAAGAGCCGTGCGGTCCAAGTGACGGACACCTGCGGCATGCTGGAAGACTACGCGGAGGTCGACAAGGCCCTCGTGGACATGGCGGGCGATCCCGCCGCCTTCCGTCTGCAGGAAGACCGCCCTCACATCGAGGGCATGAACCAAGAGATCGCGGACACGCTCTTCTACGGCGATGAAACCACCGCCCCCGAAGAGTTCACCGGCTTCGCGCCTCGCTACAATGACAAGTCTGCCGAGAACGGCGACAACATCATCGATGGCGGCGGCACGGGTTCGGACAACGCCTCGATCTGGCTGATCTGCTGGTCGCCCAACACCTGCCACGGTATCGTGCCCAAAGGCTCGACCGCCGGTCTGCAGCAGCGTGATCTGGGTGAAGTGACCATCGAGGACGCCGACGGCAACAACGGTCGCATGCAGGCGTACCGTACGCACTACCGCTGGGATGCGGGCCTTTGTGTCCGCGACTGGCGCTATGTCGTGCGCATCGCCAACATCGATCGCTCGCTGCTGACGTCGGACCTCACCGGTGGTGCGGACCTGAACGACCTGATGCACCGTGCACTGACGGAGATCCCGAACCCCTCGTTCGGGCGCTGCGCTTGGTACATGGACAAGCAGGTGCTCGCGTTCCTGCGCCGTCAGACCGCAGACAAGGTCTCCAACTCGACCCTGACCACCGAAATGGTCGGCGGCACGATGCAGACCTCGTGGGGTGGCTATCCGATCCGTCGGTGCGACGCCCTGTCCATCAACGAAGCTCGCGTTGTGTGAGCCTGAGAAAGGAGATCAGACATGATCCTCGACAGCCTTCTTGAGTTCGCCGATGCGACCAGCGTTGCGGCATCTGCCGGCACCGCCCTCATCGGCGACGTCATCGACCTGCAGGAAGCGCGGGACATCGGCAACGGTGAACCGATCTACCTCGTCATCCAGTGCGACACTGACATCATC
>Ga0208149_1000765_pt1 | contig 12206 bp, 10 predicted proteins | sample DEB08_DNA_15_FD_184533 | JGI IMG/M metagenome (GOLD analysis project Ga0208149, IMG submission 184533) | Aqueous microbial communities from the Delaware River and Bay under freshwater to marine salinity gradient to study organic matter... | ecosystem: Environmental > Aquatic > Marine > Coastal ... | reverse complement strand
CATATAGTGCCCTCACGCAAGGACTGTTCAAAGATGCGGCAGAAGAGAACGCCCGCAACCAGTTCAACGCCAAGAACCAGCTACAGGTTGACGAATTCTTTGCCGAACTGAGTTCGCAGGTCGAGACGGCCAACGCTAACCGGGTTGCAGCTATGCGCCAGTTCAATGTTAGCGAAGCCAACGCTATGAAGCAGTTCAACCAGCAGGTCAAAGATAGCCGCGACAAGTTCAACGCGAACATGTCCTACGCAATCGACCAGTCGAACACGGTGTGGCGCAGGGAAATTAACACGGCGAACACGGCTTTGCAAAACGAAACGAACCGCATCAACGTCCAAAATCAATACAACGCCACCCAAACGGCTATGAACCAGCTTTGGCAACAGTACCGCGACAACGCTTCTTGGAACTTCCAGAAATCCGAAAGTGAATTGGCGCGGCGTCACGACATCGCAACTTTGGCTATGCAGTTCGCGAACTCGACTGAGATGTACGAAAAGGAGCAGAAGGACCAGCTTCTTGCGGGTGTGGGTTCGTGGATTGCCCGTATGGCTGCCAGTTAAGGGATAAGAAATGGCATTCGAACTTTTCAAGACAATTTCAAGCTGGATTGAACCGGCCATTGATTTCATTGCGGGCGAGAAGGAATACGAACACGAAAGTGGGGCTGCCGTTGGTCGCAAGGGCGGGTTCCTCGAAAACATCGTGAAGCCCGGAGCCAAAGCCTACGTAGCAATGACGGAAAAGGACGACGACCGGGAAGCGTTTCAGGCTGTCCAATACAAGGAGCCTCAAATTACCCGGTACACGGGACGCGCTGCACGGGGCGACCTTCCCGCTGGCGGCATAGCACCTGTGGGGATGCGTAATCCAGAAATCCAGACTTTGGTTCGCAACCTGATGCAACGCCAGTATGCGAACCCGCAGATGTCCCGCATCCAGCAAGACTTTGGGGTTCGCCGCACCATCCCGCAGGGTAAACGAACCTTGGCGGTTGAGGCAGCGCGGATTCCGTCGGCTACAGAAACGACCATTGCAGCGGTTCGAAAAGAGGAAGACTAATGGCTGAAACAGACGCACAGATTCTTGGTCGCGGTTCTCCCGAACAACTCGACCCATTTGCCTACGCACCTGCGGGCCATTCCTTGACGCAGGACAATTCGCGTTGGCCGTGGGGTAAGCCACCTAAACATGCGGACCCGGAAGACGCTCTCGAAGAAGCTATGCGGGCTTTGAAACGCCCAAAGAACCGTAACGAACTGATGAAGCTTCTTATGGTAGGTGTGTCCGTCGAGGTTCTTGTCGAGGGCTACCTCTTGCAGTCGTTCCAAGAGGGTAAGTTCACCCCGGATGTGGCCGTACTCATCAAGCCCATCTTGGCGTTGGCTATTGCCGATATGGCCGAAGACGAAGGGATACCTTACCGGCTGTTTGAGAATGACAATGCTATGGACGAAGACGAAATGGACGATGAGACATTCCTCCGCATGATGCAACAGAATAATCCGCGCATGTTTGACTACGTTCGCGAACGGGTCAACGCCCAGATTCGCGCAGGACTTTCTCCGAAAAAGCCGGAAGAAGAGAACTTTTTGGAGATGAGGGAGGCTGAATAATGGGCATCGGTATCGCACTTGCCAGCGGTTTCATCCGTGAACTCAATCAGATTGAAAAAGAGAAGCGGGCTTCTGCTGCGGAAAAAGCACGACTCGCCCAAGAACAAGCTACCTTTCGGTCTCAAGAATTCTACAAGTCCACTCTTCGTCTAGGGGAGTCTAAAGCTGCTGCCGATACTGAGAGGAATCTAGCGGCTGCCAAGTCAGTTACTGAAACCCTTCAAGAAGCCATAAAAGGTGGCTACATCACAGAAGAAGGCATGGCAAACTTCGGTTCAGGGGCTACTGTCCTAAAGCCTGAGTGGATTGACCTCAGTAAAACTGCCAATGCTATGAACGAAGTTGCTTCCACTTTCAAGTATGGAAACACGAAGTTCAGGAAGCCTACTGAAAAGTGGGATGAAGATTTGCGGGCTGACAATCCTCTTCGCGCAGGGGGTGCGTGGCTCAATTTCTTCAACGGTTATTTTGAGGATGAAAATCGGGGTTTGGCTTTCCTAGAAGATTTGAAGGGCGATGAACGCGCCATGAACCGGTTCGTTGAAGATGTTAACAAGTATTCGAACTATTACATCGACGGCCAGTTGAAGAAACCAAATGTAGACCCCGCCCTGCTTTCTGGATACCAAGAACCAGAATCTGCGTACGGCACACTTTTCACATTTCTGAAAAACAACGGTGTCAAGGTCGGGGATATGCAGGAAGCTTCTGACAAAGCTGTAAAGACTTCCGCTGCGGATGCCGGGTTGATTAAAAATCCTGAGACGGCTGTGATATTCAAATACACCACGCCCGAGGGTGTTTCCAAAAACGAAACCTTCGATATGGAACAGGGTCAGTGGGATTCCCTAACACGAATTGCCGCCACCGCAGGTTACGGTAACAATGTTCAAGGGTTTGTAAACGACTTTACAGACGTATCCCGTGCAGAATCTGGAGAACAAGCCTACGGAATTCTCTTGGATGCTGTCGATTTTGAAATAGCAGGATACTCTGTGTTTAACACCACAGGGGCCGGAACAACCCAAGACAGGATTCGTCTGGGGCAAGACCTTCGTGAGAAATACGGTGACGACCCGTATCCTGCTGTCCAAGCCCTCGCCACAATTATGGTTGTTGACGAGGACAGGAAGTCTATTGCAACCCAACGTCGTGGCTACAAAATTACAATGAAGCCGCCAGAGGATTACTTCACAAAAAATAAACTCAATCGTCAACAGGTAATCGACCAGTATTCTGCGTCTGAGAATGCCCTCGGACAACTTCAGCAACTCGATGGGTTGATTGCAGACAATGAAACTCCTACCGGCTTGAAGGCCAAAATGCAGCAAGTTGGCTTCGGTATTTTGGGTGAAGGCGGTCAGATTGACCAGTTCTTTGCAGATGAAAATGCAAACGGATACGAAGAAGGAACCACAGCAGAATCACTCAAGAATATCGCTGTAGAGAAGGGCTTTCTTTCTGCGGAGGCTGCCACAAAGCTATCAACCATCGATGCCTTGAAGCTTTCCCTCGCAGCACAGATGGCTCGTGCTATCGACCCGTCTGGTCGCCTGTCGAACCAAGACTTCGAGATTCAGCTTACCCGCCTCGGTCAAACCGGCCTGTTCACGGCCAAGCCGCAAGCACGAGCAAGCCTCGCTGTTGTTATACAAGACTTCAAACGCCAACGTCGCCGGTTGCAAATCCTGAACGAGGTTGCCACAGCGGACACGTTCGGTATCCGTGAGGCCCGTCTGTTGAAAGCAGACCGGGTTGCTCGGATGGCATCGAACGCTCTGTACGTTTCAGAACAGGCGGGACAGGTTACATCTGCCGGGACATCGCCGGAGGCTCCTCAAATCAAACCAACGGGAGATGTAGTGTTTGACTCGGGTCTTGGAATTTATTTCGACGACGTTTTTCAAGCATTTGAAGATGCCGAAGGAACAAAGCCTCTGTCCACGGAGGAAGTTATGAAAAAGATGGGAGCGTCTAGCTAACATGGCCCTCGAACCAAAACCCACTCCGGTAGGACTCGAAGAAGCCGTAAAGGTTACAACCACGGTTCAAGACCCCGTTCTCGACGTGCCTCAAACTGAGAGGATTACCCTAGAAAAGGAAGCTATGCAGGATATCGAGGCCCAGCAACAGGGTATTGCTTGGGAAGATGTTCTTGCAGGTAAAGTCCAAAAGCTAGGTGACCTGAATATCAATCAGCAAGTCCTCGACTACGCTCAAAAGAACCCCAAGGCTATGGTGGCCCTACGGGCAAGGTGGGCTAGATTCGGACAGGCTGCTCAACCGGGTGAGGATGTGGAGATTGCCTTCACCCGCGCAGGACAGGTTGCCGTTCCAGAAACTATCACAGACCCCCTGATGAAGGATGCTGCGACCCGGTATGCAGAAGGCCGTATCGGACTCAACGAGATGCTCGTTCCGTATGTCGAGGATGCGGCAGTTCGTCAGGTACTCGTAGACAGATTCAGAACCGGAGATTTCTATGAATCCCTAGAGGCTCGTCTTGCAGAGGCAGGACAATTTGTTGTGACAGGCCCGACTATGGGTTACGTCATGGGTAAACATGCCCTAGGTGCGTACGCTGATTCCAAGGCAAAGGGCACCGACTGGTCTTCGGAGTGGTCTGCTCGTGGGACAGACATGCAGCGCGAACTCGATGCGAAGTTCAAAGCCATCGATTCCGTTCTTCCCCGTCCCACTATGAAGATGGCATTTAACGATGCGATTCTTGGAGAATTTCAGCGGCAACTAGACAACGAAGAAATAACCCAAGAACAATTCAATGCGCTTGCAATGGAGGAGATTGACGGGGAACTTCGCCCTAAAGAATTTATCTCGCAAGAAACAGCCGACAACCTGCTCACATTTGCCTTCAACGAACTTCCTCTCTCGGAAAAGTTCGGAGTCATGTTTGTTGAGAACGTAATTGGCATGACAGGCCCGGGCGGCGTTAAAGGTGCCAAGGCTCTTCGTGATTTTGAAAAGTTAAAGGAATCTTACAGAGGCACTCGCATCGGAAAATTGATTGAGGACGTAGATGACCCGTTCGAGGCTGCCACAATTATCAACAATGCAGAGGGAAAAACAAAAATCAATCTCAAGTCTCTCAGCGTGGGTGTGAGCCAGCAGCGAACCTCCGCAGCTATGGGCCGTCTCAACAACGAATTGCGCGAAACAGACATTGAAATGGATGCCTTGATTCGTAGAGGAGTTGCACAGAATAGCGCAGAGTTCAAGCAACTGGAAGGTCGTCGTCAACTTCTTATCGACCGAAAGATGCAATCCATATACACGCTCAAAGCATACCCATTCTTGAAAGAGGGTGTCGAGGATGCCTTGATGCTTTCGGCAGGACAGCTTTTTGCCCGTGAATATCTAAGCACATCCTATGAAATGGACCCGAATTCGGCGGAAGCAATCGGGATGCTAACAATGGCTTTGGGTGGTGTTGGAGTAACCCGGTGGGTTGGTGGCAAGGCTGTTAACTTCACATCGGCTCCTCGTGGCGGAGTCACTACGTTTATGCCGCAGGTTGCTGACTTCCTGACATTTGGAAAGTATAAGGGGTTCAGGTTTACTGACAATACTATCAGGGAATACGAAGAGGCCACTGGCGTTGCTCTATCCGCAGAGCAAAGAAAGGCTGTGAACTACACAATAAGGTTGATTAACAACACGACAGACCCGGTTGCCCGCCAGAAGATTCTCGATTCCGTAGATGACTACGTTGCCTTGCAAGACCGGATTGTTCTTCAATTCCCCGAAGAACTTCAAGAACAAGCAAAAGACCTGTTTAACCTTTCCTTTGCACAATCCTCTGCTCTGTCTCCCTTAGCTGCTCTCCACGCTCTTTCAATCAACAAAATTGATGCCCGCAACCTCAAAGGTTACGATGCTGGGTATATGGTTGACTTGATGGAACAGGCAGATGCACAGGTCCGTGCCACAGAAATGGCTCTGGATAACTTCCAGAATTTCGTAAATGGTGCGGGGGAAATGGCCAATCGCGAAACTGTCCAAAGCATGATTGACAACAGCCGCAATGCTCTTGCATCTTATCGCGATAACCTGAACAGGCGCGGCGAAGAACATCTGGAAATTATAAACGGTATTCGCAAACAAATTATGCAAGACCCGACCATCGATGTTCCAGAAGGATTCCTCGAACAGCTTGTCGAAACCAGCGTCGGCATAAAAAACCGGCTCGGAACACTTGTCGATGAACGCCGCGAAATCGGTGAGATTACGACCGACATCTACAATGGCGTTACGCAGCGTGTTGCTGTCATCAAGACCTATCGTGGCAAAGGAGCCGGATACGAATCAGCCCTTTCACGCAACCTCGAAGATGCCTTCGATGCTCACTTGGAATCCTTCCATGCGCGAGGTAAGGCTGCATATAGCAACGTGGTTAAAGTAACCAAGGATGCTCCGCCTATCGATATGCACGACTCGGTTACTGATTTTATCAGCAAAGCCGGTGAAACCGACATGGCTCGGTTCTTTAGTCCTGAAGGTCAGTTCTTTGCAGGGCGTATGGGCAGAATCACCTACCGTGTGTTCGATGATATGGTCAAGCGAACCATTCCCCAAGAGGTTATGGGGGAAATCAAAGATGCTTTGAAGGCTAACGGATTTAGTGAAGAACTGGTTGCCGGGATGACGGACCTTGAAATGGCGTTGGAGTTCCAGCGTATCTCCCCGAACTTCCGTCCATTTGCACAGGCTAACCCGTACGAAGTGGACGAGATGCGCCGCGCATTCCGTGACTACGCCTACAGAATATCTGATTCCAAGCCCGCCCTGTCTGCAGAGGTTAACGCTTTTGCAACCAACTTGGACACTCTCATCCGCAAGCAAAACCCACAAGCATACGCGGAACTTGAAAAAGCACGTAAAATTTATCGTGACGAGGTTGGTGACCGGCTCCGTAGTGGCGGCAGCCTTCGTAGGCTCGACGATTCCCGTCAAGGCGGCGAGAAGGTAACTGTAGACACGGGGGACATGACCCGCTATCGCTACAAGAACATCAATCCCTCCACAGTGTTTGATGGCGTAACAACCAAAATAACCGGAGCATTGAGAGGCGAACGAAGCGCACAAAAGTCTCTTCGCGGCTTGATTGATGATTTGGAAACTGATTGGGCCGACCGGGTGAACGGGCAGAATGTTTTTGACTTGGATAATCCAGAAGGTCTTGCCAAGTTCAACGCAATCAAAGATATGATTAGCGAACAAGTCTATGCAGACTGGGCTGAACGTGCAATCAGCGTTTTCGAACGGGTTGAAGGAACCTCTAGTCTGGTAAAAGGTGGCGGATACAACTTCAAAAACCTTGCAGATGAGGATGTCGTTAATGGGCTGATGACTGTAACAGTCCGTAAAAACGGAGAGATTCTTGAGGTTCCGATTATGGACTTGGGTGCCATGTATTCAGATGCACGAGACATATCTCGCCTCGTCAAAGAGAGTAAGGTTGTTCGAGACAGGTACAATGATTTCGTTGCAGAGTTCAACGACCTGACAGGTGAGGCACGTCTCAATGCAACCAACAATATCAATAAGGACAAGGACGCGCTAGATATCCTGAGCCGTTTTTCGGTGGACGTTACTCCTGACCAATTCTACGACCAGTATATCCTGAACGGAAATGCTACAAAGTTCGAGACGCTGAGAGATACCTTTATCTCAGGCGTGGTTCAATCCGGCAAAAGTACTGACGAAGCCGAGAACATGTTCGACACCGCAGTTCGGAACCTTGTTTCAAAGGGCTTCATGAATCGTGGAGGTTTGCAACCTGTAGAGGGCATGACAATGACTGCCATCACAGGCGACAAGCTAAAGGTTCGCCAGTTCGTAACTCCGAACGTGATGTTGGGAGATGTTCAAGAGAATCGCGAAATGCTCAACATGATTCTCGGCCCGGACCACGTTGACTACCTGACAGACATTGCAGATTTCCTCGACCGTGCCGGACTAAATCGTAGTAACAGACAAGGTGTAGAGGGCATTGTTCGCGGCTATAGCCTCAACGAAGGTCTCAGCCGACTGTATAACATTAGCCGTGGTATGGTTAGCCCACTGTATGTTACATCCGAATTTGCCGTGCGTCTAGCTTCGCAGTCTGGAATTGAAATTATGCAACTTGCAGCAGGTAATAAGGATGCTGCTCGAATAATCAACAACATGTTCAACTACCCGGAACTTGTGACGCGGACAGACGTGGAAAACTTCGACGCGATTGTCCGGGAATTCGTATTTACTGAAATGGCTCGTATGGGTCAACAAACCGTAGCTGAGTATCCTGAAATGGAACTCGAAGGAGAAACAGAATGAAACGCAAGCCTATAAGAAAAGGTTACGCCTACGGCTCGATGGTTCGCAGCCCGATGCGAAGCGGCGACATGTCAATGTCCGCGAACCCAATGATGGACCGCAAGGACAAGACCGGTATGACCGGTGGTATGGGAATGATGTACGGCGGAAAGATGAAAAAGAAGAAGAACGCCTAAACGTATCTTCCGGATTTCTCCAGAATCTCGTCACCCATAGACTTCAAATAACGAACCAAGCTGGCAACCTTGTACGTTCCTTCGTACTCAGGCAAGCCACTTTCCATGACCCGGACATAATCGTCCGGGTTAATTGTTTCTACCTCCAATTCGACATCCCCCTTATCGTTCATGAACGCTGTTAGGTTAAACAGGATGGCCTTGGACTTCTTCTTCTTGCTGTTGCTCATTGTACGCCTTGATTACATCTGTTGAGAATAGCTTCTGAATGTTCAGAAGGTACATGCGAGAAGCGTTGTTGTCTCCCCCGGACACGACTCGCTTGTAGTCTAGGTTGTCGATGATTCGCCGCAGGGACGGAACGTCGAACACGAGGGTTGCAAAAGTTTCGTCATCGATACACAGCTTGTGAAACCAGAAGTCGGATTCCGTTGCAGCGATGCCACTCGGTTTTCCGTACGACTCGAACTCGATAGCTATGTTCCCGGTTCGCACCCAACTCCGGGGGTTCGAAAAGTTTCCCCGTTCGGACTTCACCTCGATGCGACCCTCTTGGAGCATGTCAGCAACCTGTTGCTCCCTGACTTTCCCATAGGCAAGGTCGAGGTCAAACTTCTTGCGGTCAGCCACAGACGGTTCAAGACTCATGGTGTTTCTCCTTCATTTTCATCCACTCCGTCTGCGCCGGATGGTTCTTCGGTGGGCTGTACTGTACCCACCCGTTTCCTTGCTTCCAAATTGGCAATGTATTCTTCGAGGTCGATTTGGGTGTTTTCTTTTGGGACATCCGGCATCCTTTCCAAGCCTTCGATGAGTCTACGCTCTATGGCTTCGGATATCAAGCCATTTCGTGTCTCCTCGTCCATTTCGAACGTGACGACTGCGCCGCCGTCTTCTAATTCTATGTAGTCTACTACCTCAAGTTTCATGTGTATAAAAATCCCCGTTTTCTTTACGTATCATCTCGACGTGTATAAATTATAGCGAAATCTTACTATAAACGTATAAACTCGCTATAACTCTGTATAAAGTGGGAAGCCGTATTTCCACCCCTCTGGTGGGTCAATCATCTTTGTCATTGTCATACCTGTCTTCTCCTGTCTCCTCTCTCACCCATCCGTGGCCGAATTACGTCACCGAGACCGCCCCAGACAGTGCCCCCAACACTGCCCAAGACATCGATACCGACATTGCCCCAGACACTGCGCCCGACATTGCCCCAGACATCGCCCCCGACATTGCGCCCGACATCGCCCCTGACATCGCCCCGGATGTCGCCCCCGACATCTCCCCAGACAGTGCCCCCGACACTGCCCCCGACACCGCCGATACCGGCACCGCCCCCGACATCGCCCCCGACACTTCCGGGCAGGTCACCGACGATATTGAAGCCGTCCTCTGTGAACTCGATTTTCTCTTCCAACAGCGCAAGCTGCTCTGGTGTAAATTTAGTCATCGCTGTGTCTCCTCTTTAATTTGGGATGCCCTATCCCCGCCGCATACGTAGAAGGGATTTGATATATCGCCCTATGCCGACATCCAACATAGGGATAGCTGCCGTTTCTATGCGGGTACCTCCCGCTCAGACATGACGACCCTACGCAGCATAGTCAGTCATGCCCTATCGCCCATTACACATGGACGATAATCCTGCTGGTCTAGTACCCACTAAACCCCTCGACTAGAATTATGGAGCATGATTGTCCAGTCGCTGTCTTCTCTAAACACAGCCTTATACACAGTCACGCCGCCCTTAGCTTCCTCAACCAACATCTGTATTGCATCTTTTGGCACATGTAAACCTTTATCTCGCATTTCAATCAGGTACTCAGCCATCTCTCCCGGTGTATCAAACCTTTCGTCTTGGATTTCTTCATCAACCCAATGACAAACAAATCCGGTTTCAGCTTCATAGACATAGGCGTCAGACCTAATTACCTTGTTGTCTTCAAGGTACTTTGCCCATAGTTTGTAACCGCCAGCCTCATAGAGTTCCATCATCTTGTCAAAGGAAACATCCACATCGGGTGTCAGTTCAGGGACTGGGGTACTCCATCTACAATAACTCATTTGTTTTCTCCTCCGTTCATTCTGGTTGAACTATCCGGGATTGCCGGATGGTTGACTTTACCACCTTTCAGTTTACAGTGACCGACCGCCTTCTTTGCAAGTCTCCCGAACAGGCAGCACCACTTACCCTTAGTACCGCCTGTCCAGAGATGCTTACAACCTTTGCAGTGGTCAGGCTGCATTCAAGTCCACGACCTCACACACGCCAGCCGTACACGCCAACTCCCGTGAGCCGGACGTGTTGTCTTCCTTCTCGTACTCGGACAGAGCAGCCCAGTCAATCTCCAAGCTGCCACGCGCTAGCTGCCACTCCGCGTAGTCATCAGCCTCGATGTCCTGATACGGAGCCTGTTGGTACGTGTGATCCGAGTGAGGCAGGAACGATACGCCTGATGCCACGTCGAAGTTCTCGTACACCCACGCACCCACGTCCATCCACTCGTGTTCCTTCACGGAGATGGTGACGGACGGCTTGTGTTCGCACCAGTGTAGGGCGTACGTTTTCCACAACTCTAGCTGCTCGATAGCCGTCATCGCGTCACGTGTCACGGCACCGTCGGGTGCTTTCATCGCGAACGAGAAGACAGTCGTATCATTTGGCTTGGTGACATCTGCTTCGTTGTATACCCCCTGCTCCTTGAGGAACTGCGTCAGGGGATCTTTGTTGTCACCCCGGACGGTACGAATGTAGTAGTCATTGTGACGAGCGTGAATGCCGCTTGCAGCGTCCACCAGTTGCGACACAGTACCCGACGGCTTTACACAGGTGATAGCAGCCGACTGTGGAATACCAAGCTTCTCTGCGTACTCCTTGTTCGTATCGACGGCGACTTGCCGCATCTCTTCGAGCCAACGACGGGAATCTACGGTCTTTGACAAAATCGGATGATCCATGATACCAGTCAATGATACGCCCAACAAGCGTTCTTCTTCTGTGTTTGTCTTCCATACTTTCCTCAGATACTTGAAGTCGGTGAGTGTAGACTGCAGGGTGCCCAAGATGGTTGCGAGGCGAACCTTGCGCTTCAAGGAGTCGAGCGTGTCGTGTTCGCGGACCACAACCTCTGACAGGTTGCAGAACTGATACGGACGCAGGATGATCTCGGAGCATGGGTTCGTGCCCCACATGTGGCCAACCTCACGCCGTCCGTTCCGGGCAACCTGTACGTCAGCAGCCTCACGGTTGAAGATGCCACGCTCACCCGACTTGGAGTCGTACAGAGCAAGCCACTCGCGCATAAACGTACCCATTTCTGGCTTACCCTTGTACGCAACCGAGTTGTTGGCAAGGGCACGTTGACCCTCGTGTTCCCACCACATACCCGACTTGGCGTGTGCCATCTGATCATCGTTCAAGTTGCTGAGTGAGATGAGGGCCGAGCGGCGAACCCCACCAACCACGACAATCTCCCCAATCTTGCACATCAGGTCGTGACACTCGATAGGAAAGAGCTTGCGACCCTGTGCCTTCTTGAACAGGGCAACGGTAAACTTGAACAGGTCGTCGAGTGGGCCGGGACCGGACGCACGGCCACCCATAGTCTTGAGGCGTTCACCGGACGCACGTACACCAGACAAGTCCCACTTCGGAATCTGTCCTACATACAGAAGCCCGATCAATTCACGCAACGACTTGGCCCATCCGGGCTTGGAGTCGCCAACCTTGATTACAGTGTCGGAGTCGTGCATCGAATCACTGACAACGGGAAGCTTGTCCACGTTTTCACGCTCCACAGAGAAGCCCACACCCGTGCCGCACATCAGGATATACATGCACTCGTCGAACGAACGAGGGCTGTCCACAGGGATATACGAGCAGTTGTAGCCACAGATGTTGTCACGGGCTAGGGCGGGTCCGGATGTCATCATCGCCCGCATCGACGGCATAACCGCAAGCGACATGATACCGTCCGTGACCTCACTTCTCAGTGAATCAGAAAACTTATAGCCGTGGTTATCACGCACATGGTCAGCCATAAAAGAAACATATCGAGATACAGTCTCATCC
>Ga0208149_1000759_pt1 | contig 12246 bp, 8 predicted proteins | sample DEB08_DNA_15_FD_184533 | JGI IMG/M metagenome (GOLD analysis project Ga0208149, IMG submission 184533) | Aqueous microbial communities from the Delaware River and Bay under freshwater to marine salinity gradient to study organic matter... | ecosystem: Environmental > Aquatic > Marine > Coastal ... | reverse complement strand
CTATCAGCAGGGTTGCTTAGGCCAATCTGAATGTCAGACGTTGGGGTGATCTCAAAGACTGAGCCAGTGGATAGGTCTAGGGTGTTTGTGGTTGTAGATGTTCCAGAAGTATATTGATAGATGTTATCATTCCCTGACCTACCAAGAATATACATCTTAGTGCCATTACTATTGAAATCTACAGCATAGGGATCAGCGTTTTGTGAGGTGGGGTCAAAAGAGGTGCTATCATTACCCGTAACAGATGTAATCGTAGAAATGTCGTAGGCAGTAGTCAGTGTTGCAATGTGTATTTTATTGGTTGCTTCACCTACGATGTATAATGTTAAACCATCAGGACTAAATCGTATTCCAGCAATACTAAAAGTGGTGTTGTAAGTTTTACTGCTATTATATGTTGCTGTTGTAACATCCCATGCTGTACTTAGATCAAAAGTTTTTAATCTTGGTGCAGCACCTATGTCTGTGACAATCATCTTAGTTCCGTCTGAACTAAATTCAACATCGTCTAAAGAAGTTACATTTGCGCTAAGTGAAATCACATAATTTGCAATAGGGGTTTGCGGTGACATTGTAGAAACGTCCCACGCAGTAGACAGGATATACTCACCTACTTCATCATCTGTTAGGTTGGCAGAATAAAACCTAGTACCATCAGGCTTAAAGAAACCCCCTCTTGAGTTTGCACCATAATAGGTAACTGAGGTATTGGCGGTGCTAGTGCCTATTGTGCTTACATCATAAGCAGTGCTTAAAGGATACTCCCATATCTTACCACTACCATTACCTATAATAAAAACTTTTGTACCGTCATCATTAAAGAAGAACTTACGGCTATCATTATCATTACCGTGTATTAAATTTGATGTAGAAACACTGTCGTAAGTTGATGTGGCTACATTATAACCCTCAACTACAGTCTCAGACGTAACAGTACCCAAGCCCTCGTGATATACCGCTGGCTGGATACCGTTCTTTACTTTAAAGTCTTTATTGTTTGCCATGCTTCACCTTCCACTTGGCTGAATGTATTACAGTGTGATTGCCTTCACTGTAAATCCTGTGCTTGTTGCAGCAGCAGGGGTAGCAAGGATACGGATGTCTGTACCTGAAATGTCTACATCAAATGTAGCTAAGGCAGTGTTAGTATTAACCTGTGCGTATTCGGTAGCTACTGCAGTTGTACCATTATGTGTAATTAATATTTCTGTAATACTACGGTTAGTGCCATCGTCGGCTGTGATAACAGCTTTAACACCGTCATACGTTGCATGTGCATACTCTGCAATAGACACTTGAGTAGTTGAAGTAGTGGTGTGTGTCTGTGTGTCAAACGCCTCTACTGTAGCATTAACCCATGCACTTCCATTCCACTGTAAAAACTCACCAGATGCAGCACTCGTGATAGTCACGTTGCCAATGTCATTCAGTGTATTGATAGTTGGAATAGATGCAAAGCTAACTGTACCTGCACCGTCTGTCTTTAGGAACTGCCCTGCTGTACCATCTGCTGTAGGTAGTGTAAGGGCTGTTACAAAGCTTGTCAAGTTAGCATCGTAAGCTTGTACAGAAGTGCCTATGTTAGAATCAAGTAAGACTGTACCTGTGGCATCTGGTATAGTAACCGTACGATCTGCTGTAGGGTTTGCAAACGACACTGTAGTTTCGTTATCGTCTGCACTAGAACCCTCTACAGTAAAACCTGAATCGTTTAGATGCAGTCCTGTGACAATAGGGCTAGTAATTGTTTTGTTTGTAAGTGTTGCAGTCGAGCTAGATACATATGTGTCGATATCACTTATAAGAGCTACCTTAGTTTCAGTAGCCGATATATCGTTTATAACAAAGCCATCAGATGCAGCTAGTGTTACTGTTGCTGGCGTTACAGCACTTGCATCTAGTTTGTTTAACTCTGCTGCTGTAGAGGTAAGACCAACAACGTTATTAGACTGTCCTGCAATAGTAGCTACATATGCTTTAACAGATTGCTGAGTAGGAATAAGTGTAGCACTGTCAGATGTCATATCATCTTCGTCTACAAACCCTGTTATAGTAATAGTACCATCTGACAAGTTGGCGTATTGAATAGTGCCAGAGGAGGTTACATCACCTGTAACGTTACCTGTTAGGGTGCCTGTGACATCTCCTGTAACATTACCTGTAACATTACCCGTTAAGTTACCAGTAACATTACCTTCTATGTTAGCAACCATAGTACCTGTGGTAATTGTTAAATCACCTGTGCTTGCACCTGTAAATGTACCAGTACCTACAGTAAACTTATCTACTGATTCATCAAACCCAATGAACGCATTGTCAAGAGTGGGGCCACGTTCTATAACAATACCTGCATCATAAGTATTGTCACTAACTAAACCATTACCTAGCTCTATCAACAAATCCTGAGCCACAACATTCGTAGTGTTTATAGTGGTTGTAGTACCATTAACAGTAAGGTTGCCTGTAATTGTTGCATTACCAGCTACCGACAGATTGGAATCTAAAGTAGCTGCACCTGTAACATCTAATGTACCAGCAAAGTCTGCATTGGCACCGCTAAATGTTACGGCTGTAGTAGGAGTACTTCCACTTTGTAGAACAAGCTCACCAGAAGAGTTCTTTAAATTAGCGTAGGTAGTACCTGCATCTTTTAGTGTAACATCTCCACCATCTGCATCAAGAATAATATCACCAGCTACATCAACTGTCAGATCACCAGAGCTAAGATCAATCTCTGTACCGTCAATAGTGATGTTATCTATGCTAACACCTGCATTGGCTGTAACTGCACCCGTTACATCAAGAGTACTAGACAGAGTAGCAGCACCTGTTACACCTAGTGTACCCGCTATAGCAGTATTACCAGAGGCAGAAGCCACAGTAAACTTGTTTGTATTAATATCAAAGTTACCGTCAATACCTGTTGCACCTGTAACATCTAAAGTAGACGAAAGAGTTGTAGCACCAGTTACAGCAAAGGTTCCACCTACAGTAGCATTACCTGATGCATCCATAGTAGTAAAGTCTGCTGCGGCAGCAGTAGTACCACCAATAACAGTGTTATCAATAGTACCACCATTAATGTCTGCAGTATCAGCTACAAGGCTATCAATATTGGCTGTACCATCAATGTACAAATTACGCCATTCAGAGCCTACTGCACCTAAGTCATAAGTATCATCAGCAGAAGGTATAATTGGCGAAGCAATATCGGCAGTAAAGGTAACTGTATCTGTAGCAGCATCACCTAGTGTAGTGTTGCCGTTTACAGTTAGGTTTGCTGTAATGGTTGCACTTTCGTCCACCTGAAGCGTGTCAATAGTAGCTGTACCATCTAAATACAAATCTTTAAACTCTAGGCTAGACGTACCTAAGTCTATATCATTATCAGTTACAGGAACGATAACACCATCCTGAAAACGTAATTGCTCTACTGGGGAACCACTCACCTCAAGGAACAAACCAAAACGATTATTTGTTTGATCTACTGTAAGATAGTTCTGCTTGTCTAAGTCAGCAATAAACGGAACGTAGGAACCTTCATCAGAGGAGCCATCGTGTTTGTGACCTGTTGTACCTGTATCACTCTGAGTGAAAGCATCACGTAGTTTGTTGTATTCTGCATTGATAGGCGCTGCACGTACAACGGATGTAGGTACAATGTCTGCGGTAGATTGGCGTGTATAGCCTGACATGTTTTAGTATCCTCTTTTAACGTCTATCGCCTAGACCATAAGTTAATGTAATAGCCTGAATAGTATGACTAGGGTCTGTGCTGTTAGTAACATAACGAATAGAAACAGACTTACCTGAACCTGAAATAGTAGTATTTTCTACAGGAGAAGGGTTACCATCGTAGATATCTGTTGAGTCATACGTAGCCTTATCATAGAAAGCTGCAGCACCTGCAGTAGACAAAGTGTAATCCGAACCCACTGTCACATCAGGATCAGAGTAGTCATACTCTATGCCCATAACAACCGTAACTTCACCCTCTGAACGCATATAAGTGTCTACTTCATAGAAAGACTTACGTAAAGCAGGATCATCCATGTAGAAGAACGGAGTCTGATACAAACTAAAGATTTCATTACCGTTGAAACTTGTACCTGTCTCCTGCCTGAAAACATTACCCGTAGAATCTCCGTGAATGACAAACTCTTCGTCACCAATATAGCCACTATCAGCTACACGTACAGACATACCTACAAGCTGACTAAACTCAAACCCTGCACCACCCTGTCCACTACGACGAATAGCACCAATAACACCTAGAGATTCCTGATCAGCAAAGAATAAACGGAACTGAGACTTTTTCTTTAGAACTACAGTAGTCATTGTGGCTAGGTCTTCATTAGCTGTGTAGTCTTCAAAGATAGACTGAATAGGCTTAGAAAGAGTAGCAAGCTCAATATCACCAATACGTTCTGTGCCTGTAACAGGACGAATACCATCTGGTGATAGAAAGATAATGTCACCGTTGAACTCTGCAACACTATCAGGTGCAACACACCCTAAGTTAGATGTGACAGTACGCAACTGAAAGTCAGCAATATTATTACCAACTAGGCGTTTGATGTTATTAGTACCAAAGATATAAAGTTGATCACGGAAAGTTTTGATCTGAACTATTTCAAACCCTACGTTGACAACACCAGCACCTGAAGCGGGAGTCCAGTCTGTCTCGTCTAGTGGCGCACTGAAGTACAGATTGTATGGCTCTGAGCTATCCCCTGCTAAGAATAGGTGGTTGTTAAATGCAGCAACTAAGCTAGGTGCGCTGGGTGCTTGATCCCCTGTTAGTTGTACATACGTAGTACCATCCCAAGTAGCTGCAGGGTTAACCCCATCAGCCATAGCAAACTTAGGTGCACCCCAGTTAAAGCTCTCGAAGCGTACCTTGTCTACGCCTGTCATAGTAGGTGAACCTACAGACGTAATTGCTACCCAAGCATCTGTTGTGTCATTCCAGCGATGCAAGTAGTTGTTACCTGAGGCTGGCTTACGTGCAGCAAAGATACCATCGTTAATATCTGCTGAGACATGCACACCTAACACAGGAGAGTTAGCCTCACCAGGTACTTCACCGTAGGTGTCATCAAAGCCACTAATACGACGATACCCGCCATTCAAGGCAGGCTCATAGTTGATAAGACGTGAGGCTGACCCTGACATCTGACCGCCTTGAGTAAGAGGGTCTTGGTTAATCACTAGACCTCCCGTACAAGGAGCAGCAAAAGTACGTAAGTTATCTGCCATTACTTAATACCAGACTGTGCGTTAAAATGTCTACCTGGGCGAATACTGGAGGTTACATAGAGAGGTGTATCTAAGAGTAGTCGGCGCATGTCGTCCATACCCTTCTCAAACTTCTGCTGGTGTAGTGCAGCGCCTTGTTCATTAGCACGGAATCTCAATAGATACATAACTGCACCGTCAATGACCACTGTGTTAAAACGGTCTGGTATAATACAAGTATCATCGTATGTTGTCATGTCTTCAGGGTAAGACCAATAGCGATACTCCACCTCGTATGCATCGTCAGGTAGAGGCGTAACGCCAAACTTTAGGTCTTCTGTCTGATATACTCTACTAGGAGTAGTACGTGCGTCTGTACCTCCTACTTCCTCATTACTGCGATGGAAACGGATATAATCTTCATATGTAATTACTGGTAGTTTTTGTGGTGAGTTATTCCTAGAAGATAAACGCTTTAAATAGAACGTATCCCAATCTACTTTAGATGCATCAGATGCAAAGTCATAGACACCTGTACCTGCTGTCAATGTCTGCGTATATGTTGTAAGAGTAAAAGGCCACTCTTGAGCGTGTTGCAGAATCTCTCGTACTGACGAGTTAATGGCATCCTTAGCAAGGCCTTGTAAGTTACGTGCGTCACTAAAGCCGTCACCACCTATGTCCAACTCAACTTCGTTGACACGGCGTAATGCTTGGTTTATGAGAGTAACATAGTTAGCCATAACGATTCCTTAAAGTAAAGTTGGGCCAGCCTCTTGATAAGACCAGCCCAACCTGTTATGTAATACTAAGCAGCGTTGTAACGTGCTGTGATAAGCGCTTCTGGGCGTAGGATTTTACGTCCATATAGGTGCATACCACGTACGATGTCTGCAAATGAATCAGGGTCACGGTAGTTCTCAACTTTGTTGATTTGCTCCGCTGAAGCTACTGCTTCTTCCTGACCAGCTACGATAACACCGTAGTCGTCGTTCTGCGCTGTTGTACCAGATGTACCTGCGCCATCACCTTTTGATGGTAGGTTATTTGAAACATAAACACGGAAGCCGTGTAGGTTGTTCATAACCAAACCGTTCATTAGGCCAGAGCCACCCCAGTCAGACTGCAACAAGCGTGAATCTTCGTCTTTCAGCATTTCCATAAATACTGGGTCAACTACGATCCAACGACCACGTGAGTCAACGTTCTGTGTGTCCATCTTACGAGCCATACGAGCTACGACTGTTAGAGGAGATACAGTTGTTGCTGACAATGCAGTTGCGCCTGGTAGACGTGGTGCTAGAGGAACTGAGTCACCTGCTGTCGCTGTAGAAGAGATAGTCAAGTTAGAGAAGTCAGTTGCGTCTAGGTGGTTCGCTGTTAGGAACTCGCCTGTTAGGTTGCCTGCAGTGTCATGCTGCGCATCACCAGATGTTGCAGTTGAATACTCACCTGCTGATGTGTGACCTGACAAGTACTGCATCACGTCTGTGTCCATCGCGTCTGCCATTTTATAAGCGGCACGATCAGCAGCTAGTGATACATAATCAACGTTTGCGAACTGGTCTTCGATGTCATCCATTTTGAATGCGAAGTAGTTTGCTTGGTCAATAGTCAGAGAGAAGTCTTCGTCGTTCAACTTCTCGACAGAAATAGCTGTGTGACGCTCAAGAGCGTTTACAGTTACGTCTGGTTCTTTCTGAATACGAACAACATCGCCTTGGTTAGCGATCTCACCGAAGTAAGAGTTGTTTGTGATTGCGTTTGTGACAGCAGATTTACGTAGAGCAATCTGTGCCTGTTTGGAGTAGATAACTGGACTCCAGTTACCGTCAAAGCCTCCTGATGCGGAAGTAATAGCCATAGGTTAGTTTCCTTTCATAATAGATATGGCGTTGAGTATAACACAATATCCACATAGAAAAGAGGCCATTCATATTAGGGTGGTCAGCTTTGCTCAATCAGATTGGCCTATCTTCGTAGAGCGCTGGGCCTATATGTCAGGGTAGTTCTTTTGTGTGGCTAGTGCTTTAGTAAAAGCATACACACTAATAAGGTGTATATGCTATAGTTTTACTTATGATTAACAGCTTGTCAAGCTATTTTCGTGTTACATCATAAATAAATTTACCTGAACGCTGTGCGTCTAGGATTTCTTCTTGTCGCTTTTCGTATTCACGAATGGACATTTTAGCTACTTCGGATTCACGAAGGTAATTAGAACTGTCGTTAGACGTAGGTTGTGTACTACTACGTGTACGTACAGAAGAGGCTGCACTCTTATCTGAGGCAGACTTAGCAGTAGTCTTGATGCCTTTGTCTACTTTATATAGATCAATAACACGTCCTACTGCCTTAGCGTCCTCAGCGTTCTCATATAGAGCATCTTGTACCCACTTAGGCTGATCATCTGCCCAGCTGTGGAACTCATCATCTGCACGTAGTTGCTCAAAGTCAGGGTGCATCTGTAGTAGTTCTGCTTCTGCACGTTGTCGCTTAGCATCTACACGTAGCTCTTCGATCTCCTTTAAACGTTTATCAATGTCAGAAGAACGCTCTGAAGCTTTACGATCTGCAATAGCTTCTACGATACCTGCTACGTCAGGATACTTTTTAGCCCAAGCTTCAATGTCTTTTTCTGACTTAGGTAGTACAAGCTCATTCTTTGTAGCTTTATCAAGTTGAGATTGTAATTGCTCAAACTTAACTTTCCACTCTTGCTCTTTCTCCTGTACGTGACGACGAAGATCGCCGTACCGCTTCTTGAAGTTCTTCTCTTCGGCACTTAGCTCTCCAGAGTCTTCTTGTGCTTCAGCTTTACGTTCTTCTTTTTGTTCGGTACGACTCTCTGTCTGTACTGGTTCTGAGACAGGCTTTGAGCTATCGGGTTTCGCTTCAGTAGCCTGCTCTTCTTGGGACGCTTCCTCTTCTGCGTCATCGGACTCACCACGCGCTTTCTTAAGTAGGGCTTCAAGTTCTGCTTCGTCCTTTGCGACACGAGCCTGGTTACGTTGGTGTGCAGCTGATTGCACTTCTACTTGGGCTTCCGACATTTGTTTCTCCTTATGTTGGGGCCAGCACTGCGCTGGGTAGCCTTATAGTTATGTGGATAGGTTCTATACTATTAAGTAGAACCGTCTGGATTAAAGTTATTTTGTTCTTCATCTTCAGCAGTATTTGTTGAATAAGACTTGCCTCCATATTCAAAAGTACCACCTGCACCTTGTTCAGCACGTGCAGCTGCAAACGCCTCACCAAAAGTCTGAGAGCCTGACGATCCAGAGCCGCTAGGTGTCGGAGTAGGTGTACTACTATCCCCGCCACCGCCTGTACGACGAGCGCCACTAAATGAATCACGTAATCCTGGACCTTGTACACCTGACTCACCGTCAAAACCAAGTAAGTCACCTAGCCAAGTATCACCAAAATTAACATTACCATCACCGCTTGTGTCACCAAGGTTATCATACAAACTAGACTCTCCTCCGAAGATAGAGCCTCTGCGCTCTAAGCCTTCTGTGTTCTCTCCACGATTGTTAAGCTCTTCAACAATATCGTTGTATTTAGCTACCAATCCTGTATTGATAACCATACCTACGGGAGTGCCAGTTAGACTACTAAACGCTGTAGCTACACTACTCATAATGCTCATGCTCTTAGCTACTTTAGTTAGGTCTTCTGATGTAGAACCTTCTAAGTCAATCTCATACTCTTGTTGCTGAGGAGGAGGTGCAGAAGGGCCACGATCGTCTCTACTTGCTTGTGCTTCAGTCTTAACTTCTACAGGTGTCTCTGTGTAGCCTTGTGCTTTTAAGTCATCATATTTAGCTTGCTCTACAGGTAGAGTAACTTGTACAGGAGCACCTCCATCAGGTGGATACAAGAATACAGTACGCTGCTGTGTACCTTGAGCTTGATTGATAACGTTTTGACTTAGGTAGCCAGGAGCGAACATGCTTGAACCCGTTTGTGCTGTAAACTGAGGTTGCATTGCAGGGTTTGTCGTTACGTCTGTGCCATCAGAAGCACGTACTACGCCACCTAGAGCCATACCTGTAGCTTGTTCTACTGCTGCTAGTTCTTCAGGAGTAAGCTCACCGCCAGTCTGATTAGAAATAGTCATAGCTACTGGTTCACCACCAATACGACCATTAGCTTCCATCTCCATCATGCCACCTTTAGCAGCACTACGTAGGTCTTCAAAGAACTTGACCCCAAAGTAACGCACTACGTCAGCAGGTACTACATACTCACCTTCACTTAATTGCGCTGGGACATCATCTCGTACTTCTTTAGCGAGTGATCCAGGAGGCACTTCATTGCCACTCACTGGGTCCACAGTAGTACCATCATCACTTAGACCACCTTCATCTAGCATGAAAGCCATCTGCGTCTGCTTAGCTGTGTCCATTAACTTCTTCCCTCATAAGTTTTAATCTACGTAGTGCAGCTATCTCGCCCTGTATGCGATACATTGCATCTGCGTCATTGCTTTGCTCTATACGGATATGTGCTGCGCTAATCTTACTATCTAGGTATTCTACGTAAGCATCCCATAGAGGCTTGTCATTTGTGATCTTCTTTAGTGCGCCTAAGTTCATTTAGTTGGTCTCTCTACTAATCCACCTTTGTTGAAGCGTAGTTTAATATTTGTTGGATCAATAGTCAAGTTAGAAATGTCTAGTAGTGTACCTTGTACTGTTTCAACAGACTGTTTATAACTCTTATCGTCATATACATAATAGTTAAGCGGTTTCTTACCTACCTTAACCTGATTACCTAATTCGTTCTTTAGCTGCTTGAGAACCTTTTGATATGCTGCTACGTAGGTGTTATAGAAAGCAGAACCCTTGGCAATCTTGGAAGCTAACTCATCTTTGTCAAAACGCTGCTCTGCTAGTTTTTCTACAGGAGGTAAGACAATCTCATCTACACCTTTTCCTTTAGCGTCTGCTATAATAGCCTGTAGGGACATACGAATTGAGTCAGTGATACGCTGAACAGGTAAGTCTTTTTTAGTAGTAACTGTTTCCATTTTACCTAGTCCAGTTTCTACCGCCTCAAATAACATATCTGACAGATCAGGTAAGTACATATGTCCTTCAAATTCAAACTCGCGTCCTACAATTTCACTTGCTACGTGAGATAAGCTACCTTGAGGTGTAATGATATTAGGCTTTACTCCAATATCGTCTAAAGCTTCTTTAAATATGTCTTTTTTCTGCTTATCAGAAAGTGTCTTATTTTTACGTGTAGGTATTACCGTGTCATAGATGTATGACTTTAAGTCTTTTATAGCCTTATCAGGATATCCACTACCTTCAGACTCTATAATAAATTCAAGCTGCTCTAAGATTTCAGATACTTCTGCATCCATCTCTTCAGTAGTTTTCTTTGTATATGCAGCTACATCATCTACTACATTCTGTAAGGGGTCAGACTGTAGCTCTTCAATAAGTATGTAATTACCTTCATCACCACCACGCAAGCTATAACGTGTATGAGCTAGGTTAGAAGGACCAAAATGTGTAGTGTATCCCAAATCCTCAGAAGCATCTAACCCCAACTCAGTATAATCCAACTCCTTGTCCAGTAAAGAACTTTGACGTTGCATATTACGGTAACGAGAACCTTTTTTAACAGCCTTAACTTCTAAAGGTTTTAAAATATCATCAGTTAATACACTATAAGATATATACCGTCCTGTATCAGGTTGTTTTGTGATGACCTCACGTTCAGTAGGGTTCCCTATAGCTATAACATCATCAACATCAATAGTCGTTACAGTTTTTTTCTTTTTTGCGAAGGGGTCTGCGTAACCTTCTATGCGTTGAACTGGTATTTTTTTACCGTCAAAAAGATAACTTAAATGATCTTGAACTTCTTGTCTGTAGTCATCATACATACTCCCTAGTCTCATCATTTTATCTAAAGCTTTAGGGTTATTGTTATAAATCCAGTTGTCTAAACTATCACTTATTTCAATGTATGAGTAATTATTAATAGTCTCAAAATCGTTAAGTATCTGATCTGCGTCTTCCCTTCGCCTAATGCCAGACAAAGCTTCTCTTGTATACTTAGCGTCAGGCTCTAGTCCTAACCCACGATACTCCATCTCAGCTTGTGTGACTTTAGGTGCACGTTTACGTACAAACGCTTCGATGTTCTCACCACGTGTACCCTCTTTACCGATAGGCGCTTCGTCAATAGCACTTTCTAGTGGGCTATAGAATCGTGCAACTGTAGGATCACTAGGATCAGCTACGTCAGACAATACTTCATCTGTCTGCTTGAACATAGGGTTATACTTAGGGTTGTCGATAATGCCCAGTGCTGAGCTTAGCTCTTTAGCTAGAATACGAGCGATACCTGACATTAGCCTACGTTCCCACTAAATCCTTGTTCACCTGGTTGTGGTGCTGTACCTGTACCCATCTGACCTCCACCTGAGCCAGTTGTGTCTTGTACGTCTGCACCTGCTGGAGCTTGACCTTCAGGCGCTGCTTCTGGTCCTGGCTGAGGTGGTTGCTCTGGAGCGAACTTCTTAAACAGCTCAGCTTGGATAGCTGCATCCTGCATAGAGTTAGTCACCTTGTCAGGGTCTAAGTCCATACTCTTAGCAATCTCACGGATAACGTAATCCATCTTAGCAAACGGTGCTAGCATTGGGTTAGACGCTACCTGTAGGAACTGCATTAGGCGCTGGGAGCGTACTTCGTTAGACATCAAGCTCTCTGTACCTGAAGCCTTAACTTCTAAGTCACCCTTGATTGACTCATCAAAGTCAAACTGCATGTTGAAGCTAAAGAATGCTTTACCTAGTGGACCAAGCAAGTAGTCATCTACGTTTTTAACTACTGAACGAATAGAGCCATTAGCAGCAGACATAAGCATAGAAATACCAGAGGCAGTCCGACCAACGCCGCTGACTCCAGTTTGTCCATGAGCGAACGAAGGAAAGCCTGTACTTTCATCAGCTAAGACCCTAGCTTTGTCAAATAGTTGAAT
>Ga0208149_1000733_pt1 | contig 12488 bp, 20 predicted proteins | sample DEB08_DNA_15_FD_184533 | JGI IMG/M metagenome (GOLD analysis project Ga0208149, IMG submission 184533) | Aqueous microbial communities from the Delaware River and Bay under freshwater to marine salinity gradient to study organic matter... | ecosystem: Environmental > Aquatic > Marine > Coastal ... | reverse complement strand
TGTACGTTTCTGCGTTTACGGGTGCGAGTAACCAACTAACGATCATCCTTTCGTAGGAGGGTCCCATGGCATACGATATCCGTTCCATTTCACAGGTCGGAACATCTGAGCCATTTGAGCTACAGGTGGCCCGTGGTCAAATCACGGGCCATAAAACGATATTTAAGTTTGGTTACAACAACGATGTTGGAAACACAAAAGAAACCATCTGGGAACAAGGTGGTTTGTATTCCTACCCTCCATCGGCCACGATAATGACTATATCAAGCAGTTCGGCTAACGACACTGCTGCAGGGACTGGTGCAAGAACAGTAGAAGTTTTTGGCTTAGACGCCGATTACAACGAAATAAACGAAGTTGTTACATTAAACGGACAAACTGCTGTTAACACCACAAAATCTTACCTACGGATAAATCGCGGTCTTGTTCGCAGCGCGGGTAGTGGTGGCGCAAATGCTGGTATAATCTACGCTGGTACAGGAACAGTAACTTCTGGAGTTCCTGCTAATATTTACCTGACCATAAATGGGGATGGCGACAACCAAACATTGATGGCTCTTTGGACAGTTCCCGCAGGATATACAGCGTTTCTTACAAAGATGGCTTTGTCCACAGGCACATCAACTCAGACACCTGCTATTCTGAATGCTAGTCTTGTTGCTAGACCCTATGGGGAAGTGTTTCAAATAAAAGAAAGATTTACTCTCACAGATGGCGCACACGAACAGTTTTATACTTTTCCATTAAGGTTCACAGAAAAAACAGACTTGGAGATGAGGGCGTTTTCTTCCTCTGGGTCGGTTAGCTTTGATGTTTCTGCGTCAATGGAATTTGTTTACATTCAAAATGTGGGGCCAATCTAATGCCTAAGATCGACAAGTCCAAGATGAAATGCAATAAGCCCAAGCGTCAGGTGTCTGGTGGCAAAAAGTTTGTTGTTAAGGCGTGTGATAAAGGAAAAGAAAAGATCGTTAGATTCGGGGATGCTAATATGACTATTAAGAAGTCAAACCCTGAACGTCGTAAGTCTTTCCGTGCGCGGCACGGTTGTGACAAAGGAACATTGGATAAACTAAAGGCCAAGTATTGGTCGTGTAAAATGTGGTAAAGATGGATAAGAACGTGCAACTTTTGTTTTGGGGGACTGGTCTGACGTTAGGGTCGGCGGGTCTTGTGTGGATGATTTCGACGTTGATTAGCGTGGATAAACGGACAGAAGTTATGGACGTAAAAATAGATCATTTGGTTCAAGCGGTCGAGCAGTTAACAGAAAGGCAAGCAAGTTATGATCAGTCGTGGACAGATGCCCTTTCAAATCTCCAAGCCTCCAGAGGTGAAGACTAATGGCAAAAAAGTCAAAAACAAAAAAAGACGCGTGTTATCACAAAGTAAAAAGCCGATACAAGGTTTGGCCCAGCGCATACGCTTCAGGGGCACTTTCTAAATGCCGAAAGGTGGGAGCCGACAACTGGGGCGAATCTTCTAAAAAACGTAAGCGTCCTGTTAAGAAAAAGTTAAAGAACGGCGGAATCATAGCTTTTGGTTGTGGGGCTGTCGAAGAGGGTCGTCGTAAAGAAACGAATTTGTACTGATGGCAAAGAAAAAGAACACATTACGTGAATGGTTTTCCCAGAATGACGGGAAGGGTTGGGTCGATTGTAAGACTGGCAAGCCTTGTGGTCGTCAGAAAGGTGAGAAGCGCAAGAGTTATCCAGCCTGTCGCCCTACTATGGCACAGTGTACATCCGCCGCGAAGAAGAAGAAGTCTTCCAAACGGATTAGTTGGAATGCCGCGAACGGCGGGCAAGCGAGGGTGTTTTGATACGAGCATGGGCAGAGAATTTGGCGAAGCCGACAGAGTACAATAACGGGGTAGCTTCCTGTCCGTTTGCGTTGCCTGCTATCGAATCCGGAGAAGTCACTGTAGTTGTTACTGATGATTGGATAGAAGATACGGTAAGAGCGTGTCGCGCCTTTGAGCAGCTTGATTACAAAGTGATCCTTATTTGGGACTCGTCATTCGATGGGTCGTACGAGCAGCTTGAGGCAGGATGCACGATGCTAAATCGGAAGTTCACTGAACAAGGGAAAGACATATGGCTTTTGTGTTATCTAGGTGATGAAGCGATTGTTTTTGTGCAGCGTTGGAGTGAGCTTGAGAATGCTGCTGCAAAGTTAGAGAAACTAGGGTACTATACAAACTATGACCCTCAAGAGTATGAACGGCTCATCTTAGGCCGTAGACAAAGGAGTATGTAAGATGCCAGGTAAGAAACCAGATTTCCTTGATTTGGACAATGACGGAAACACAACTGAGCCAATGGCGGGTGCCGCAAAAAAGAAAATGATGCGCGGCGGTAAAGTTAAAATGATGCGTGGCGGTAAGGTGCCAGGTATGATGCGCGGCGGCAAAGTAAAAATGCAGGGCGGCGGTATGGCAGATGTTGTACAGGGTATGGCAATGGTCAAAGATGTCGCGCAGCAAATGAACAAGCCTCGTGCACAAGTTGACGGCATGAATGCAAACCAGATGAGTTCTGCTATGGGTATTCAAGACATGCCCATGACAAGCGGTGGAATGCGTAAAATGCGTAATGGTGGTAGAGTATTCTAATGGCAACTTCAGGTTCAAGAGACTTCGAACTCGACGTAGGTGAGTTAATCGAAGAAGCATTTGAGCGGTGCGGGCTTCAGGTTCGTACGGGCTATGATGCTAAGACAGCGCGTCGGTCCTTGAACCTGATGTTCGCTGAATGGGCAAACCGTGGTCTGAACTTGTGGACCGTAAAGCAGGCGACAATTACGCTTACGGCGGGTCAGGGACAAGAAACGTTGAACGCTGATGTGGTCGACATGCTTGAGATGGTTTTGCGCCGTGACGGTACGGACTATGAGATTGACCGTTTAAGTCGCGGTGAGTATCTAACGTTACCTAATAAAACAACGCAGGGTCGTCCTAGCCAGTTTTATTTTGATCGTCAGATCCAACCTGTGATTAACATGTGGCCTGTTCCAGAAAACTCTACGGACCAGATTGTTTACTACTATGTTATAAGGATTGAGGATGCGGATACGCTTGTCAACACTACTGATATGCCTTTCCGTTTCTATCCATGCATGGTTGCTGGTCTTGCCTATTACATCGCCATGAAACGTGCGCCAGAGCGTCTTCAAATGCTTAAAGCTGTGTACGAGGAAGAGTTCCAACGTGCATCGGATGAAGACGATGACCGCGTTCCTTTGAAACTGCAACCTAGTATTCGATACTTGAGGGTCTAATGGCATACGCAAGTGGAAGCAAAGCTTGGGGTATTTCTGATCGGTCAGGTCGCCGTTACCGTCTTCGTGAGATGAAGAAGGAGTGGACGGGTGCTTTGGTTGGTCCAGATGAATATGAGCCGAAGCATCCACAGTTGTTTCCGATTAAGGTTGGTCCAGATCCTCAAGCTCTTCGGAACCCAAGACCTGATGTAGCTGAGGCGTTACAAGTATATGTTGGCGTTCCGACTGTTGAATATCCAAAACTGACCCGTCCTCGTATGTTAGGGTCGGTTGGATCGGTAACAGTGACGACGTAGGAGAAAAGCAAATGGCGTTCACACTTACCGAATTAACCCAAGCAATACAGGATTATTGCGAAAACGACGAAACAAGTTTCGTAAACAATATTCCTTTGTTTATTCGTTTAGCGGAAGAGCGCATCTTGAAGAGTGTGCAGTTGAACCTGTTTAAGAAGAACGTTTCTGGTTCGATGACGAGTGGTAATAAATATTTGGCGGCTCCTTTAGACTTCTTGGCACCTCTTTCTCTTTCTGTTGTTGATGGCAACGATGACTTACAGTTCTTGATGTTTAAAGACACGGACTTTGTTCAGACATATACTCCCGATGCAACGACGACGGGGTTGCCTTTGTACTATGCATCATTTGATGTAGATAACTTTATTTTGGGTCCAACTCCAAATGCTAACTTTGTCACTGACTTGCACTATTTTTATCGCCCAGCAAGCTTAACGGCGGGCGCAGGATCTGGCACAACTTGGTTAAGCACGAATGCGGAAATTTCTTTGTTGTATGGATCGTTGATCGAGGCGTATACATACATGAAGGGCGAACAGGATGTTATGGGCATGTACATGGCTCGGTTCCAAGAAGCTCTGGGTCGTATGAAGAACCTCGGTGAAGCTCAAGAGACGACGGACGAGTATGTTACAGGTAGAATTGTAAGGATTAAATCATGATACCAAAGCTTCAAATAGCAGAGCCGGATGGGTTTTCGGTTGAGGTACACACCACTCAGAACCGTGGCTTTACGCCAGAAGAAATAGCGGAACGGTGTGCGGATAAAATCATTTCTGTTTCGGATGAAGCGCATCCTGGAATACAGGCTCAAGCTAGGGCATTTAAGGGGGATATTTCTCGTTTAGTTGCGTTCTATCTACGAGAGGCTATCAAAAGCGACAGAACTACGGTATATAATGCACTTACAGATGCGGGACATCCAAACCTCGCCGAACTAATCAGGAGACTGTGACATGGCCTTTACTGGCAACTTTATGTGTACGAGCTTTAAAAAAGAGCTTATGACTGCAACACACGATTTTACTGCGTCTACGGGAAATACTTTTAAGTTGGCAATGTACACCAACAGTGCTTCCTTTACAGCAGCAACAACGGCTTATACTGCTACGAATGAGGTAAGTGGTACAGGTTATTCTGCTGGCGGCGGTACATTGACAAACGTTACGCCTACGACATCTGGTACAACCGCGTATGCTGATTTTGCTGACTTAACGTTTTCTACAGCGACAATCACGGCTCGTGGAGCGTTGATCTATAACGATACGGCGACAGGTGATCCTAGCGTTGTTGTTCTGGATTTTGGTGGAGATAAAACATCTACTGCTGGGGACTTTACTATTGTTTTCCCAACTGCTGACGCAAGCACTGCGATTATTCGTATAGCCTAAATAATTTAGGCTATTGAAATGGCACTTATTGCAGGTTGGGGGCGAGGCACATGGTCTGAAGGGGCTTGGAGCAGGCCACTTCCTGTAACAGTAACGGGAGTTGCTGCTACAGGCCAAATTGGTTCTGTTACTGTATCAGGAGCAAGTGATGTTCCTGTTACGGGTCTTGAAGCTACAGGCAGTGTGGGATCTGTAACAGTTGTTGCGGAAGCTAATGTTTCTCCATCAGGACTAAGTGCCACAGGTCAAGTAGGCTCAGTTGAGGCCTTAGCTTCAGCTGTTGTCTCTGTCACCGGCATATCATCTACAGGCAGTGTGGGATCTGTAGCAGTTGTTGCAGAATCAAATACTTCTGTTACAGGTGTATCCTCTGTAGGTAGTGTTGGTTCTGTAACAGTTTCTGCAAATGCTGATGTTTCTCCAACAGGAATTGGTGCATCTGGTAATGTTGGTTCTGTAACGACTATCGCGGAAGCTAATGTTTCGCCAACAGGTGTAAGCGCCACTGGAGAAGTTGGTGAGGCAGGTGTTCAGCAAAGTGCAGCAGCTTCCGTAAGCGGTGTGTCTGCAACCGCAGCAGTGGGATCTGTAACAGTTTCTGCAAATGCTGATGTTTCTCCAACAGGAATTGAAGCAACAGGGATTGTAGGTAGCGTAACAGCTACTGGTATAGCTAATATTACAGTCACTGGTCTTGAAGGAATTAGTGAATCTGGTACAGCTACTGTAAATGCAGGTGCAAATGTACCTACTACGGGCCTTCAGGCAATAGGATCAGTAGGGGCTGTAACGGTCGTTGCAAATGCTGATGTTTCCCCAACAGGTGTTGAAGCGACAGGGGCTGTAGGCTCTGTTGACATTGAATTTGGAATCACAGTTCCTGTCACTGGTGTGGAAGGCACAGGTTTAGTTGGATCTGTTACTTTAAGTCTTGGAATCACATTTCCTGTCACTGGTGTGGAAGCCGCAGGATCAGTTGGATCTGTTACTACAACAGCAGATTCTAATGTTTCTGTTACGGGCGTTTCTGGTACAGGGCAGGTGGGGTCGGTTGTCGCATCAATACCAAAAGATGTTTCTGTCACTGGTGTCTCTGCAACGGGTCAGGTGGGGTCGGTTACAGTTACGGCAGCATCAAATGTGTTTCCAGACGGAGTTTCTGGGACAGGGAAAACATCACAGGTTCTTGTTTGGGGTCCTATTGTTCCAAATCAGAATCCGAGTTATACTCCGATAACACCATCTTCCACCCCTTCTTGGAGTGACGAATCACCGTCTCAGACTCCAGGTTGGGAAGACATAGCAGCATAGGGGAAAACCATGCCAAGTACATATACTACGAACAACGGTATTGAAAAAATTGCAACTGGTGAACAATCCGGTACATGGGGCGACACCACGAACGTAAACTTTGATCTGTTGGACGAGGCTCTTGATGGACAGGTTTCGATTGCATTAGCAGGAACGGGAACCTCTGGTTCGCCTAACGATCTTGAAATTACGGACGGTACATCGTCAAATGGTCGAAATCGTTTTGTTGAGTTTACAGGTACACCAGGCGGCGACACGTATGTTCGCTTGACTCCTAACGATTCTGAGAAAGTGTTCTTTATTCATAACAACACCAACCAGACGCTGTTATTGTTTCAAGGTACATATGATGCGGCTCGGGATTATTCGCTTGCAGCGGGGCTGAGTGCTGTTATTCGATTCACTGGTGGCGGCACAACATCCTACGCATACAACGTATTTACGGGGCTTGATGTTGCTGGCGATCTGGCTGTGGATACAAACACCCTCTATGTAGACAGCACGAATAATCGTGTTGGGATTGGGACTTCAAGCCCGTCACAACCACTAGACGTAACTGGTACTGTAAAAAGCACTGTTTCGTCTACGGGAGATTTTAACTTCGACGCAGTATCCAGCGGCGGCGGAAACTACCGGATTTATCCTGACGATGCAACCACTGCCAATCCGACATGGCTGCACCAAAGCAACAGTTCTGAGGATCAGGCGTGGGTGATTGGCGGTGTGGAGCGGGTGCGCCTCACATCATCAGGTAATGTTGGGATTGGTACTTCAAGCCCAGGATTTCCACTAGATGTTAAAAAAGATGGTGGTGCTGCAACCCTTACAGCCAGAATTTATAATGAAGGCACGAACGCAGCAGACGATGCATCATTGAGAATTGGAATAGCTGGGACAACTGGTCAATCAAATATATTTTTCGGTGATGGTGATAGTGCAACTGTTGGCAGACTGATTTATGATCATAACAACGATGCGATGGTTACGTATGTTAACGCCACAGAAGCCTTGCGCATCGATAGTTCTGGTAATCTAGGTATTGGTACTTCAAGCCCAGGTCATGACTTAGACGTTCAGAGGACAGCGGCAGATGCTATTATTCGTGCTAAAACCACTAATACGGGTGATGCAGATGCTCTCTTCATTGCGGATGCTAATGATTCTGGTGAAGCAGAATATAGAATGTACAGTGGCGGTGTTCAAAAAGCCACTGTTCAATGGAATAATAGTGACGAACTTAACATTACAACAACGACCGCACCAATAGATCTCCAACCCGCTGGCAATAATGTCATGCGAGTACAAGACACTGGTGGTGACGGTAGAGTAGGTATTGAGAATACGTCACCTGCTTATACTTTTGAAGTCCACAATGTAGCCATAGGTGGTAGTGGTGGCGAAGAAGGTTTTGCTATTACCTCTACTGGTTCTGTGTATTCATCAACAAATAACACTTCACAGGTTTACTTAAACGATAGTTCTGGTTCTGCTGGAACTCATAACTATATTCTGTTTCGTTATCAAGGCAGCACTATCGGCGACATTGATACTACAGATAATACAACAATACGGTATAATACTTTTGTTGGTGCTCACTGGTCACAAACAGCCGCTACAAACGTTCTTAAAGGCAGCATCATGTCTACCATTGATGAGATGATGCAGTGGACAGACTTTGAGTTTACAAACGAAGAGGGTGATGTTGAAAAACTAGCTATGGCTGGTCATGCTGATTATGTAATTGGTCAAGAGTACACTATCCCATGTGATGAAGATGGAAACACCGTAACAGCAACTGCTGTGGGGCAAACAACAGATAAACGCCTTGCTAAAGTTAAAGTGAGTGATGTTGCAAGTGACCGTTCTGTGTATGGTGTTTTTGGTGGGCAATATGCGGATGGTGATGTTTCTGTGGAGTCCCTTGGTGCATCCTTTATTCGTATTGGATCAGGCGTTACAGTACAGAACGGTGATTTAATTGAGAGTGCTGGGGATGGAACTGGTCGTGTCCAAGCAGATGACATTATGCGATCCTGCACCGTAGCAAAAATCACGTCAACGATTGCAAAAGAGACATTTGACGATGGCTCTAAATTGTACCCATGTACACTTCACTGTGGATAATACCACGTTAATTGTAAAAGGATAGAACAATGGCTGTAACTTACACATGGTCCGTCCCAATGACTGAACGTAATTTCTCAAACGGTGGTATCACTGTCGTACACTGGCGCTGCGAGGGCGTAGACGGTGATTACTCAGCGTCATCCTATGGCGCAACAGGCCATTCACCAGATGCGAATGCAGACGGCTTTATTGCTTACGACAGTGTAACAGAAGCTAACTGTATTGCATGGGCGCAAGCTCAAGTAGGTCAGGAAGATGTTGAGGCGGCTATTGCTGCTAAGATTGAAGCTGACAAGAACCCAACCAGCGCAGCGGGAGTACCGTGGGCCACTGAATAACTTAGAAGGAGAAGACAATGGCAGAGAAACAAACAAACGCCATCGTAGTCGACGACAAAGAATACGCAGAGGAAACTCTGACCCAAGAACAAAAGCTGTTAGCGGCACACATTCGAGATTTGGAGCGTAAGATACAATCAACACAATTTAACTTGGATCAATTGGCTGTTGGGAAAAAGTCTTTTGTTCAAATGTTGGTTGCATCGCTTCAAAAAGAGGAAGAGCCTGAAGCAGTCAACTAGGTGGAGAGAAGTGAATGCCGCTAACCAAACTGCAATTCCGCCCTGGGATCAACAAAGAAACCACTTCGTATTCTAACGAGGGCGGATGGTACGAGTGCGACAAAGTTCGTTTTCGGTTTGGCGTACCAGAAAAGATCGGCGGCTGGGAAAAATTCTCAAAATTTAACTTTTTGGGAACATGCCGCGCGTTGATGAATTGGACAGCTTTGGATGGCACTAACTTCATCGGTGCAGGCACTCACCTAAAATACTACATCAACGAAGGGGGTGGATATTACGATGTCACCCCTATTCGTAATACTACGGCGGCGGGAGAGATTTCCTTTGCCGCAGCAGCTAACACGTTATCTGCAAACATACTAAGCACTGACACGACAATTCCGTTGACAAGTTCTTCTGGGTTTCCAACTTCTGGGATTATACAGATCAATAGCGAAACTATTGAGTATGTTGGGGTCAGCGGAAACAATCTAACGAACTGTGTTCGTGGGTTTAATGGTACTACAGCCGCAGCCCACACTGCCTCGGATGCGGTAGACTGCGCTACAGTTACCGTGTCTGATACGAACCATGGGGCTAACCAATATGACTTTGTAACTTACTCTGGCGCGGTTAGTTTGGGAAGTCAGGCGACAGCCGACGTTTTGAACCAAGAATATCAAATTGTGTCGTTGATTGATGAAAACTCGTACCTCATTGACTTGCGAACTGTTTCTACGATTGGGTCTATTACGACAACCACGGGCCTAGATCCGACGTACGTTTTTGCAGACTCGTCCGACACAGGCTCTGGCGGAGGAAGCATTGTCGGTGCGTATCAAGTAAACACGGGACAAGACACGGTTACGTTTGGTACAGGCTGGGGCGCGGGAACTTGGGGCCGTGGAACTTGGGGCTCGGCTGCGGCTGTAAGCGCAGCGAACCGCAGCCTTCGTACTTGGTCGCATGACAACTTTGGCGAAGACTTGATCATCAACCCACGGGATGGCGGCATTTACTACTGGGATCGCTCTAACGGAACGTCTACTCGTGCTGTAGACATTTCAAGTGCGGCGTTTGGAACCACATTTTCGCCCCCTGTCGTTGCAAAACAGGTTTTGGTTTCAGATCGTGACAAACACGTTATTGCTTTTGGCACAAACCCTGAAGGGGACAATACGCAGGATCCTCTGCTTATTCGGTTCTGTGATCAGGGCAACATTCGCGATTGGGAAACAACCGTTACCAATACCGCAGGTGATTTGAAACTTGGCACGGGGTCCGAGATTGTGGCGGCGGTAGAAACGCGTCAACAGATTCTGGTGTTTACGGATGTGTCCGTTCACGCCATGCAGTATTTAGGGCCCCCCTATACATTTGGTATCAACATCATTTCTGATAACGTCACGATCCGTGGTCCTCTGACCGCGGTTAACGTTGAGGACACTGTTTACTGGATGGGTCAGGATGAGTTTTATATGTTCAACGGTGTGGTCAACCGTTTGGCCTGTACTGTTCGCGACTATGTGTTTAGCGACTTTAACTCTGATCAGGCTGGTAAGGCGTTTGGTGCAGTTAACGCTGCATTCGGGGAAATCTGGTGGTTTTATCCTTCTGCAAGCAGTACGGACAATGATCGTTATGTTGTGTTTAACTATCAACAGAACATTTGGTATTACGGCAACCTTGGTCGTTCGGCTTGGATGGACCGTAGTAGTGCGGAGGCGAATCCTGTTGCGGCGTCTACGGACCACTATCTTTACAACCACGAGCTTGGCTTCAACGATGGCTCGACGGTTCCAGCATCTGCGATTTCTGCGTATATTGAGTCTAGCCAAGTTACGATGGGCGAAGGCGACAACTTCGTTTTGTTGCGTAGACTTATTCCAGATGTGACCTTTCGTTCCTCAACGGATTCTCCAGAGCTAACGATGACGCTCAAGGCGCGTCGTTTTCCTGGTGCAAACTATTCGAGTTCGGACGCGTCCACTGTTTCGCAGACTGCGACTGTTCCCATTGAGCAATTTACCGAGCAGGCCCATGTTCGACTTCGCGGCAGGTCGTTTGCGTTACGGGTAGAATCGACGGACACAGATACGACGTGGAGGCTTGGTACGCCTCGGGTTGACATCCGCCCCGACGGGAGACGGTAATGTCGAGAAACACCCCCGTTCCATTTTTTACAATCCCGCCTCGGGACTACGAGCAGCAATACTTCATGCGTATGGTGCAGGACTTTTCTGTATATCTGCGTCGAATGCAGAACGCAGGGGAGGGACGAAACACGCAGCTTGTTTTAACAGAGCTTCAGACCGACGATAGCGGATTGGAAAATGGAGGATTGTTTCAACAAGACGGATTCGTTAAGATTGCATTAGCATACAAGCCACATGTACGGGGGTCCGCGGCTACCGGAACTGTCGGCGCAGTAACAGTGAGTACGCCATGACCGATACTATATTAATAATGCCGAATGGTTCCCGCTGGAAACCATCTTCAAGTTCTGATACAGTGCATTGTGTAAACTGTAGCAATGCAGTTGATACGCCAGAGGAGATCGCAAGCTACCCTAACGGCAACTGCCCAGATTGTGGACAGGCTTGGACAGGCGCAGAAAAACGCAGTACGGCAATCACAGTCACTGCGCCGGAAGCAATTCAAGGGGAAGCTTAATGAGTTTACTTTCGATAGTTGGGGGTCTTATTGGGTCAAGTATACCAGGACTTGGGCCAGTGCTTGGCGGTGCGCTGGGCAGCGGCCTTGGATCTCTTGTTAGTGGCGGCAGTACAGAGGATGCGTTGAAAGCGGCGGCTCTTGGTGGTTTTGGCGCTAAGTTCCTTGGCAGTGGCGGTGCCCTTAATTTGTTGAGTGCGTCAGGAGATGTTGCAGCAAAAGCGGCAGCACCCGCCGCACAGTCCGGTTTTTTTAGCGGTATCATGAGTGACCCCACAAAACTCAGCAACCTACTAACGCTAGGCGGTCTAGGTATCGCGGGCATTGGCGCGTTGAAGGGGCCACCGGATCCGCTTGAACAGTACGCAAAGCTACAGGAGTACCTATCGGATCAATGGGACAGCATTAAAACAGACGACGCGGGTTATTACACAGATCCTATTTCGTATGCTTACTTTGACACCCAAGAGGAACTAGAGGATTTCCAACAACGGCAGCGTGACAAGGGCGTTCCAGGATATGCTGTTGGTGGTTTGATCGAGGGCCCAGGAACGGGGACCAGTGACGATATTCCGGCGATGATTTATCAGGGTGGTCGCCCTGTACGAGAGGCGGCTTTATCGAATGGCGAGGTGGTGTTGTCGTTAAAAGACTTAGCAAACATTGGAAACGGAGACGCGGAGATGGCGGGGCGCATTATTGGTGACGCTCCGAATGGAACGCGTGGCGCAGCGGCAGCGAAACTGTACCGCAGCATGAGAGCGTAGGTGAAAGCATGGCAACCACAACAGGTATACCCGACTATCTAAAGAAGTACCAAAAGGACATTTTAGAAAGAGCCAAAGCTCT
>Ga0208149_1000728_pt1 | contig 12528 bp, 17 predicted proteins | sample DEB08_DNA_15_FD_184533 | JGI IMG/M metagenome (GOLD analysis project Ga0208149, IMG submission 184533) | Aqueous microbial communities from the Delaware River and Bay under freshwater to marine salinity gradient to study organic matter... | ecosystem: Environmental > Aquatic > Marine > Coastal ... | reverse complement strand
CAGCAGCGACCATTTCACCACCGTTAGCTTTTCTTTGTGCGGATACGGCTTTTCTCTTTTGAGACTTAGATTTACCACCAGGGGTAACTTTACCAGAACATACTGCACTCGCATACATATTTGCGTAAGCAGATGGGTAAACTTTAAACTTTCTTTTTGCGGCGGCTTTTCCTTTTGAGCAGAGTTTTGCCATTTTTTTTACCTCCAGGCTTCATAATTTGTTGTGCCATTTGTGATCTTGAAATAGACATTATTTTAATTGATTAATATCTTTCTTAATATCGTCAAACTTTTCCATGAATCTTTTTTCCATTTCATCTAATTTAATTTGAACTTCAATCATATGTTTTTCTAAAGATTCAATTTTTACTTGATCTGCCTTTAGTTCTTGAACATCAGTATACATAATGAAAGTTGTGCCGACTCCGACAAAAATGACACCTAGTAGAGCTACACTCAAAGTTGCAATATTTAACCAGTTTTTGAGTTTATCTACTAAAGTCATATGTCATCCTATCATCAATGTTCCATTTTGCGAATGCTTTTTACGAAGATTCTTCCTTGAATTTCTTCTAGCTCCGCCTCTGCTTCACCACAAGTAATTAATACGGTTGGACCCATATTACGTTTCATTAGACGCTTTTTCTCTAAACAATCACTAATACTTTCTGTGTAAGTGTGCTCTAATAATTCACCATTGCCACTAAATAAACAAAGAACAATAACTACTTTCCACATTAGTAGCCTCCGTTTCCATTACCGTTTGCAAACTTAATTTCTCTTGTTGCATCTTTTAATTTTTCAACGTCTTTTTCTAGTTGATCTACCATTTCTTCTAAATGTTTGATCATAATCTTCGTGTCAGCATTTTCATCTAAAGTTGCTTGTTGTTTTTCAACTTGTCCTGATAAGAATTCTAATAACATATATTGTTCATCATCGGCAGGTAGATTACCCATCAAACCTCTGGGCCATTTAATTCGAAACTCTGTGTTTAACTCAACATCCTTTTCCATTAATTCTAATCGAGTAGAATGTTGATTAAGGGTTTCGACTATTCCAAAATAAGCATAAACTCCTAGTGCTACGGCAGTGACAATAGAAATTAAATTTCTAATTGGCATACCAACTGTTGTCTTATCGCTTATCTCCATTTAACATCTCCAACGTTTACGAGCCTGTCTTAATCTTGAATTAGGGTCTTTGGCAGCTTTAGGAAATTGTTTCATTTGTCCTGCAGAACGAGCACAAAAAGATTTTCTTCTCTTCGCATCTTTACTTCCAGGTTTTACTTTTCCTGTAACTGCAGTCTTTAACTTCGAACCAGGGTTCTCGGCACGATATCGTTTAACTCCTGCCTTAGTCATTCCCGCCCCTTGTTTAGTGGGGCGGAAATATTTTTTAGTTTTTGGTGGTTGCTTGTCCGCCATTATGCACCTGTGTAAAATACTGTCACTGTTGCGTTCGCTGTTGTGACGGCAAGATTTGTTTTAAAAACAACACCTTGCTCAGGTATGTGCATGGATGTGTCAGAACTATTTGCTAGGATAGAAACATTGAATTTTTCAGTGCCTCCATCAGAGAAAGTTACAAGTCCTGTGCCATTTCCATTACTACTAAGAAAAAAACCTTTCAGCCTTGATCTTGAAGCAGAGACAACATTAGCTGTTTGACCGGAAGCCACGCTTTTCGCATTTACGTCTGTATCGAAGGCCATGATTTACTCCTTATGTTTGTATGTTACCTGCATCTTTTACATAATAGTAAATGATACCTGTAATTGTACCACCGCCAGCAGCAGAAGCACCTTTACCACCAACAATTTTTACTCTTTCAGACATTGGTGTTCCAACGTCACCAAGAGCTGCACCTGCGGTTGAATCACCACCCCATACAGTTACGACTGCACCTGCGTCTGCATCCGCTTCATTAAGTAGACCATCTATGTCTACAAAGGTAGTGCCACCATCAAAATCGGTATAACCCATATCGATAGTTGGAGATGAACCTCCTGTTGCATCACCATTAAATGAAATACCTGTTACTACTGCATTTTGTGGAAGTACGACTTTTCTTGTATCAGTTGCAGATACTTGAACATCAGTTCCTGCGTTTGCAGTTGGAACAAAGTAAAACTGTGCTGCAAGTTGTACTGAACCCGCATAGGTTTCTCTTTTATTATCGCCACCATTGGATCTTACAATCCCAGTGAATGTTGTTGTTCCCATATTAAACCTCCTTGGTTATATAGACCTCGCCATACAGTCTCTATATTGTCAGTCTAGCTCTGTCTGCATGACTCGTTTGTTATGCTAGATATTACAATTAGTACCATAAAAAAAGGGGGCAAAAAAGCCCCCTAATTTATTATTATTTATGTTTGGATTATGCTGCACCTGGAGAACCAAATACACATCTAGGATCAGAGAATCCAAATGAATATCTCTCTCTAGCTTTGTATCTTACGTTTCCAGTATCAAAGTCACCTTCCATAGATGTTCTAATTGGTGATCTTTGGAACAACTTAAATCCGTTTGGAATGTCAGTCTTGATGAAGAAAGCATCTGGATCTGTTAAGTAGTGGTTTACTACATAACCTTCAGGTAGCATTCCCATGTTTCTGATAGCGTTTACGTCATTATCAGCTGTTCCAGTTCTTAACTGAGACTGTGTTAGTCTTTCAGCTACGAATTGTAACTCAGAAGGAATGATTAGTTTTCTACCTTGAGTCGCAATTAATAAGCCTCTTTCGTCGATGAAAGCTGCAATATCAATTAAAGACTGCTCCAGAGAAGTTTCATTTAAGTCAGCAGGTGTTGCTAACTCGTTTCTGAAATCTCCACCAGTTGCTGTTGGGTGATCAGTTGCACAGAGTGGTACGCCGTCACCACCAGGGAAGCTAGTGCTGAACGCATTGTTTAATACGTTTGCAGCTTTAACCTGCTTGGTGTTTGCCATGGAACGAGCAAGAGCTTTTGTGTATCTTGCTGAGATTCTGTCATAAAGATTATCTTCGACAGCTTCCTCAGTGATTGCAAAACCTAATGCAATTGTTTCATGTGTGTAACGTGCTGTGAAAGTTTCTGTTGCATTGTCATAGACAATTGAACCACCTTCAGATTTAACTCTGGCATTACCAAAACCTGATAACATTACCTCTTCTTCGAATGCTCGATCAGAAGTTTCTGTTTCAAAAATTTCAGCGTGCTCAGCGTCATATCGATTATACTCCAGGCCGAATAAAGCATTCAAACCCGGCTCTAACTCTTTAACGAGTTGACTTCTAGATATAGCCATAGTTTAACCTCCTATACGCCTGTTGTATCAGTTAATTGGTGTAAGTTGATTTTTACTTTAATCGCTGCGTTAGCGGCTGAATAGTCGCTATTGTCAACGTCAGTAGAAAGACCTACAACTTTAAAGTTGGATGTTGCATTTGCTGCAAAAGATGTACCATCAATTGCTACATTGGAAATACCAGAAATGGTAGAACCATTTGAATATGTAGCGATGTTACAAGTTGAACCAACTTGTGCTTGTCCTGCAGCAGATGAGTTACATTTAACTTCATATACCACATTTGGGTCATCAATGACATAAGCCTTGATGTCGTCAGCTGCTATGCCGCCTGGGTAATAATTACTCCATGTTGGTTTCGATGTAGTTGGATCAGTGTATTCACAACCATTAAAAATACCAATTAGTGTAGCACCAGCAGCATTACCTAAATCCACGACTCCAGCAGCTGTTAAAACAACTGGATCGCCTTGGAAAATAGCTTGGGTTTCACCGTTTGCAATTTTGTACTCATTCTGGCCTTGACCATTGTAAGCAGCTCCTTGCAATTGTATTGGGCGAAAACCATAGTTACTATTTTGATTTGCCATAGTATTGCTCCTTTTTTAATAAAGTGACTTAGTTGGATTTTTTATTTCCACCAAAAGTCACACGACTTTGCCTATCTGCATTGATAGGCATGCTTGGATGTTGCTCTCTGAGAGGATCTGTTTCCCACGCTTCAGTCTGTTGATTAGTCTTTTGCGTGTAATAATCATTACGTTGATTAACAATCTCCTCAGGGATTCTTGCCAATAGCAAGTCACCTACGCTGATGACACCCTCATAAGCTTTAATACCTCCGTTGTAAGCAGAGTATAGACCATCTGAATATTGATCAGCTCTGACCAATTCCCAGCCTTCTCTGAGTCGAGCATTGATATTTTTAGTATCATCTGCTCCATTTACACGATGACGGAGCCATCTTTGCTTATATCCATCAGGACATGGTGGTGCGTCTAACTGAGACGGTGGCTTCCAAGACGTTGGTCTTGTCTCTTTAGCCCTTGTTTGTGCACTTCTTGGTGTTTTTATATTATCTGTCATTTTGTACCTCCTTAAACGTACTTAGCATATTCGCTCAAAGGGACTCCAAGCTTATTTGCTATTTTTACTTGACTAGGAGTCAACCTAACAGATTTGCGTCCACTGGTTGCAGACCTTGAAGCAGAAGCAACATTTTGGACGATTTTGTTACCTCCGGTGGCCTGATCCGAACCCCTCGAAAAGGATTCTGGAAACTTGTTTTTAACTCTATTAGTCAATTCATCATAATAGTCATCGGACTCAGTGTCAAATCCTTCTGCCACTAATCCACGATGTATTCTTTGAGCATAATCAGTCATTTCCTCATCTTGTCTAAACCAAGGATTCTTTTCTGCCCAGGCTAATGCCTTGGAAGAAGGTTGTGGTCTAGGTTGAGGTTGTTGAGCATAAACTTGTTGCTCTTGCTCTAACTGTTTTTGGAACTCTTCATACTCACGTTCTTTTTTAGTTTTAGTTACTCTAATTCTTTCCGCTTCTAAATCTAATTTAGTCAAAGCTTGACGTGCTTCTTCTTCTCTCTGATAATCACCCGCTTCACGAGCAGCAATCAGATTTTGACGAGCAAGATCCGCAGCCATTTTGTTTCGAACTTCACTTTCTGACATATAACCTTTGTCAATGTCATAAGTTTTCTTTCTAGTTTCGGAAAGTTCTTTTTGAACGTTTTGTGCGAAGATAAGAGCAGCTTCACGCTCTCTTTCAGCTTCTCTGAGTTTCCAAGTCATTTTATCAATTCTTTTTTTGACTTTATCAGAGTATTCATCCATTTCATTTGACTGTTCTTCAACAGCAGGATTCAATGGATCTTTTTCTTCCGTTTTGACGTCTTCATAAGACTCTGGTTTTACGGTGCCGTGAGATTTATCTTCAACCTCAACGATCTGTCCATCACCAGAAGTATCAAGATCGACCATCTTGTCTTTTTGTGCAGAAGTTATTTCTGTTTGCATGGTTAACCTCCCATGTTACATAATTGTTAGTATGTCCTCTGGGCTATCAACAGTGCCGAGTATTTCGTCATCATTGAGCAACCTTACTTCCCCATCTTCTATCTTTATTCTTGATCCTGCGTATCTGCCAAACACAACCCAATCGCCTTGTTTACACCAAGGACCATTAGGAAACTTTTCTTTATCTTGATAGGCATCAGGTCCTACTGCTAAAACTAAAGCAACTGATGCTGTCAATTGAGAATCTTCAACTGTTTTGTCGGTAAGTAAAACACCACCTTTGGTTTTCTTCTCTGCTTTAAAAGGTAATACTAAAATTCTCCAACCGACCGGTGAAGGTAATTTTTCTAATTCTTTTCTATCCTTCTTTACATCCATAGAAGGATTTTTCATTTTATTCGCTATGTGATCAGGCACATATAAAGTTTTAGTCATCTATTTTCTCCTCTTGTTCCAGCAGGCGAGAAAGTTCCTGTTGGCATGCTTCAAGCATGTGTATCTTACCTAAAATATACTTGTAATCTTCAATCTTTTCAACCCCCACAATGAGGTTTTCTAAGAGATTTTCTTTTAGGCTTTTAAGTTCTTTTTGATAGTTATAAATTACAAAAGTGCTCATTTGAGAGTGTTATGTCCAGGCACCATTTTTTGCCAACGGCTGTTATTACCATCTTTAGTAACATACCATGTTTGTTCTATACTTTGATTAGCACCATAAGCTTCAATACCAAACTTATGAAGTGCATGTGGCACTGCTTGTTTAACTGATTCTAATAAATAATCATCACCAAACATTGTTCCTGTTGGTTTTAACTTTGGCCACCAGTTTTCAATATCATCCATGACAGGTTCATATTCATGTGCACCATCCACCATAATATAATCAATACTCTCATCTTTGAATTGATCTAAAATTTCTTTTGAGTCGGATCTTCCTTGACAAGGAATCACCATATTGCGACCAATGAAGTATTGTAAATTTTCTTTAAAGATGTGTGAAAAATCTTTTGGTAAATTTAGTGATGAATGTTCTGTTGAACCTTCAAATGTGTCAACACAATAAACTTTCACATTTTCTTTGTTTGCGTTTACTAATGCTGTTGCTAAATAGTGAGTTGATCTACCCAGGAAAGATCCAATCTCTACGATCTTGCCATCATCGGCAATTTCATCAACGATCATGTCGTAAGTTTCAGTGTAATTACACCACCCTGGTATTTTAAAATAGGTGTGTTTCATAATTAAGTCCTTATTTGGTTATCTTAATTATTTGTATCTTTTTATAAGTATTTTTCAAGCCTTGTGAAACAGGTCCTTTTTTAGGAGGGATTGTTTTCGTCAGTCTCTTTGGTTTCTTTTGCATTTAAACACTCCACACATTCGCAAATCGCACACTCACACATACAAGTTTGATTTGCATGACAAATACAATCGCATTTACGACAACGATCTAACATTTTACTTTTGTTAGGACAGTCGTCAGCACAATCGCATCCTTGACACATTATTTTGTAAGTTTTTTAACTTTTTCAAACGATCTTATGCCCGCCATACCTAAAAGAGCCATGACTAAAGGCATTAAGACACCCATATCTAATGCAGGTAAAGGATCATGTTCTATACTGAAGGCAGCAAGAATAAACATAATAAACTGTTTGGCTACATATTCCCAAAATATGGCTAAAGCACAACTCATACCAATTAAAGGTCTCCAAGATCGTTGCATAATACCACCAATACCTGTAGCAGTAGACTGAGCATCGGCTAAATTAATATCCATTTGCTTAGAATTAATTTCATTTTCTAATTCTTGAAGTTTTATTCTAATTTGACCCTTTTCTTCCTCAGAAGTATGCACAGAATCAATTACTTTTCCTACAGTATCAACTAAAGATCCACCTAGAAGCTTAGATAACATTATTTTTTCTCTGCTCCTTTAATTTTTCCTTTATTAATGCTTGCGTAAAACACTTTTTCGCCTTTTTTGGCTCCATAAGTCTTGGACATAGACTTTTTTATCTTTTTACCCTTCTTGGTTAGAGGCATTATTTCTCTCCCGAGCCACATTGGCTCTTAATTCAGCTAAATCATAATCTTTTTGTAGTTTTTGTGAATCAAAAGTCTGTTTATAACCAAATTGAGCTTCCTTTAAATCTTGATTTAGACTTTTAAACTGTGCCGCAGTCTCTTGTTCAGCTTGTCTTAGTGCTAATTCTTGTTGTTTGAGCATTACAAGAGGGTCCATATTTTGATCTTGCATTGATTCTTGCTCTTCAATCACCATTTGTTCGGTAATTTTAACAATTTCATTGTCAATAGCTGTGGCTCTTTGCATTTGTAATGCTTGTAAAGCTTGTGGTGGTACCTGATCACCATATTGTTGACGTAATTTTTCTGCTTCTTCTACCATTGCTTGATCAACAGTTTGTGTAGCAAGTAAAGATACGTGCTGATTGATGTGAGAAACTAGATTCATCACTGCCATAGGGTTAGCTTTGACTAAAGCAGAGGTCATAAAAGTTCTATGTGCTTTAATATGCAGTTCATGATTCTGTTGTGGGAATGCTTGTAAAGGTGCTCCTCGTAAAACAACACTATGTTCCATCGCTGGATCTTGTGGTTGAGGTGGTTGTGGAAGAGGTAATATCTGTTCAATGTCTTTAACACCTAAAGCAATATACATTCTTCGATAAGCTTCTCTTAAATTGTGCATTTGAGGATTGCTTTGAGCAAGTTGTAATTGATTTTGTGCTAGTGTCACTCTTTGTGACATAGAGAAAATGTTTGGATCGGATACAGGTAGGATGTCAATGTTATCATCAAAGTCCATTGCTTTGATTTGTCTTGGTCCACCTTGAACATTGAAAGGATAAACAGGTGGCAATGCCATCTTGAAAATCTTAGCTAGTAATTCAAATTCTTTTTTCTGTGCGTAGTGTAATCTTTTGTGAACAGCAGACATCACTTTGGTGCCACGCTCCATTAAAGCCATGGTTGTACCAACAGGAGTTTGTGAACTACCTATTTCAGATAATTGCATATCAGCCACAGTTGCAAATTGTTTTGCAGCATCTACACAAAAACCTAAAAGTTGCATGAGAACAGCATCAGGTCCTTTGTAAGGTAGAGGCATTAATGCTTCACGGATAACTCCATTCGGTGCATCGACATCTCTAAACTCGCCAGGTTGCAATGGTTGAGCTTCATCACGAATTCTAAATCCTCGTGATTTAAAACCAGCCGGTAAATTAGATAAAGTACCCGCATCTAAAAGTTGACGTAAAGCAGAAGTAGCGGTTCTTGTTAAACCACCAATCATATGAATTAAACCAAAGCCATAAAAACCTAGACCCGGTAAAAACTTGTAATGAACAAAATAATCATTCTTTCTTTTTAAAGGATCACCTTCATTATAGTTTCGATAAATTGATAAAACTTTATTTGACCCTTTGTCGATTGTTACAACGTAAGGTAATTTAATTCCACTAGGCTCACCATTTCTAGGATTAATATCTTCAAAACCTTCTAGGTCTAAATCCACATGCATTTCGAATAGCTCAGCCATGTCGTCCATTCGATAATTAGTTGGATTCGTTCCGTCAATACGATCTATTTTTTCTTGAATATCATCTTGACCATCACCATCGTAAGGTTTTAAAGGAATATCTCGATAGAATCCTGAAACTTGTTTTTTGCGAAGGTCATTCATTGACATCTTCACAATTTGTGTGATGCGATCACAACTATCTAAATCAGACGCACCATACGGTACAACAACATCTTCGGCAGGGATAAATTTAGAAGTTGCTCTTTGTAAATTTTCATCAAAGTAAACTTTTTTAAAAGCACTACCGGAAAGAGGTAATTGAAACAACAATTGGTCCATCTCTGGATTGTAGTCTTCCATGACATGAGTAATCTCATAGTTCATATATTCTTTCACACGTTCGGCTGCCTGTTGTAATTGTTCATTCACAGCACCAACAACTTGTGTTCGAACAGGACCATCACTCGGTAAAAGTTCAACATAAGCCATGGCTTGAAACTGTGTAACCGCTTGAGCTAAAACAGGATGATGAACACTTGCAGCACCTCTAAAAGGTCTTGTGCGTTCTTCATATTTAAAACCTAATAAGTCTAAACCTTTGGTGTAAGACTGTTCCCAATCTTCTCTTGAGTCACGATCATTTTCTACTTTTTCCATTAACTCATTAGAGAGAGAACCTAAATAACCTTCGTCTAAAATTTCTGCTAAGTTTGCATTAAAACCTGAAGCGGTAGGTATTTCTTCTTCACCAACAATCGCAGAACCATCTTCAATAATTTCTACATTGGGTTCGCCATTTACTTCAAGGTCAACAGTGGTGCCAACCTCTTCTACTTGAACATCGTCTTCTGCACGTCCTCCCGCTTCTGGATTGGGTTCACGTGCTAAATAAGGAGTGTCCTGTATGCTATCGTATTTATCTACCATATTCGCCAAATATATCTGTTATAGAAACTAAACTATCTTTATCAATACTTCCACCAGATTTTTTCTTAAACATAAACATCGGTCCTTTGGCTTTATCAGAATCTAAGGTGATTGTAAACATTTGTACTTCTTGAGGGTTATATTCTTCAATTAAAACTTGAGCAGCATTTCGATCATCTCCAGGGCCTAAAGGTACAAGTTCAAAATCTTCAAAATCAATAGTTCCGCCTGTATCCGTTGTTTCCGTTATAGTCTTTGGTTGGACGTAATAATCCATGGTTTGTCCTGGTGCTATCTCTCTTGAATAAATTACTTGATTAGCTCCTAAACTATTTGCATTTCTTTTTAATTGTTCATTAATAAACATTTGTGCTTCTTCAGGCTCTAAACCTTGAGCTAGTTGATCTTGTTTCATAAACTCATATTCACCATCCACATTTGTTTTATAGTAAGTCAATCCTCGATCAGAGGCATCAGGATTTAAAACAGTTTCTACTTTTGCATCACCACCATATTTCTTCGCAATATTTTTCATTTGTTGAATGGCTACTTTGCCATATAAGTCTCTAAACTTTTTACCTGCATCACTATCAGGACTTTTTCCCCAACGCTGATTAACCAAATCAGGAGGATAAACAGCCACTTTATTAATTCCTCTTGCTTGAGCATCTTTGATGGTTGATTTAATTAATAAGTCAACATAGTCCGCTTGTTTATTAAAAGGAATCGGTGGAAATAATTCTAAATTTTTTAAACTCATATATCGAGCACCTGTTTCTAGGTCTCGAACATTGGGATCCGTTCCATATTGAAGTAATGACTCTGTTTCGCTTGTTCCCGGCACTTGGACATTTTTCAACATTTCTTCTAATTCGCTGGAACGATTTAAATCTAAAAGACCATCTAAAACTTTTTGTTGCTGTTGAGAAATGTCTTGAATTCTAAAAGGAGTCTCGGGTTTACTTTGTTGAAGATCCGAAGCTAAAATCTCATCAATATTTTTTTGTAAGTCCATCATTTGTTTTTGATAATCAGGGATACTTGATCGTGCGGCTTCATTCGGGAAAGGTTTTATCAAATCACTATGTTTTCTTAATGCCTCTTCAACAGCAGGAGGAAATTTAGCATTGAGTGCTTCTAAGGCTCGATTTCCACCCGCCTCTCGATAAGGATCTCCACTTTGTATTTCTCTGGCTGCATTAGCTTTAATATTTTCGATACGTTTTAATAAAGCATTTAATCGTTCTTGTTCTTTTCGAACTTTGGTTAACATATCTGTTTGCATTTCTTGAATAACCGATACCTTACCACCATTAGGTTGGAGATAATCAGCAACACGAGTAAACCCTAAAACGTTTTCTTCTTCATAATGACCACTTGACACAAAAGGTTTTTTATCACCCGGTAAAGCTCCTGCTTTAACGACGATTTCTCGATAATCAGTACCAACTCTATCTAAAGGTTGACTACCCGCTTCTTTGTGTCTTGCACCTCCTACATACCCTTTGTAAGCAGGATCTTGAGCCGAAGGACTGTGTGGAGCAAAATCAGCACTACGAGATGACTTCACTTTTATTTCAATATTACCAATCGGAGACATTTCATAATAATTATTGAGTTGTTCTTTTGTAATTTTTTGATCGGGGTAATATCGTGCATAATCATCTAAGTATTGTTCGAGTCCTGTATCCAACATCTCGGCTTCAGGAACTTTTCCGCCTTGACCCCCGCCATAAAGAAACTGTCTCCATGCTTCAGGTGTGCCCGCTTTCGGAGCTTGAGGATCATTAATTTTATTTAAAGTAAAAGATTGAAATGCAAAATCTTCTGGTTGCACCACTTGTGTTGTTGGTAGTGTCGTGCCTGGAGGTGCTGCTTGTTGTTGTCCAACAGGATCGGGTAATTTCTTCGGAGTATACACCGCATCTGTTTTGGAAAATAATTTAAATATTTTGCCTGGATTAAAAGCGTATAAGTTTCCTGACTCTACGGCTTCTTGGAAATAATCTTCTCCTTCAAAAGCAGGGTCAGGCATGAACTGTTGTTGATTCATATTGGCTAAGGGATCACCGCCCATGGCCATACGCACAGGACCGCCTTTTTTTAAAAATCTTAAATATCCTAATGTCCCTTCTTTTTTTGGAGTTGTTCTAAAATCTTTTGGACTAATATTATTTTCAACTGCATAATCAAGTGCATTAATTAATGCTTCTTTGTACTGATCAATTTTTGTATCTAAATCAATTTCTTTTGGATTTTCTACACCAAAAATTTGTGATTCATTTTTAGCACCTTTTAATGTGGGTACAACAGCACGAAGTCCTCGTTCTTTGTATATATCATCAATTGCTTCTGCAACTTCTTTTAAAAAAACATCTTGTTTTTTACCTGTGGGATCTAAATTAAAACCTCTATCATTAATTAATTTTACAATACCCTCGGTAACAAAATTTATTCTACTATCAGGTGTTTTTAATCTTCCCATCTTATCTTTTACTTTTGGTATTACTTTTGCATCCATATTAGATGCTTGTTTCATTAAACCTTTTTGATTTAAGAAGTCGGCTAATTTGTTCAAAGTTGGATCTAAATCCACCATCAATCTATTATACGGTTGAAAGTGAGGATTTAAAAATTCAGGATCAGTCCCTGTATTTAAGAAACGACCTACTTTTTTTAATCTACCCTTACCTTCTTTTCTCGCTTGAAACAAAGGTACAT
>Ga0208149_1000726_pt1 | contig 12577 bp, 13 predicted proteins | sample DEB08_DNA_15_FD_184533 | JGI IMG/M metagenome (GOLD analysis project Ga0208149, IMG submission 184533) | Aqueous microbial communities from the Delaware River and Bay under freshwater to marine salinity gradient to study organic matter... | ecosystem: Environmental > Aquatic > Marine > Coastal ... | reverse complement strand
ACTGAAACCGAAAACGGCGAGACGGTAGAATAGTTAGATTGATAGAGAGGTTGGCGCATGGCTCAGGTTTTTAATTCAGACGCAGGCGAGGCAACGAGTAATAGTTATGTGACTCTTGCCGAAGCTAACCAGTACATCGAAAATCGTTATGGGACTGGTTCAACTTGGACGACTTGGGATGCGCTAACCGATGCCCAGAAGCAGGAAAAATTGATTCTTGGTTGTGATTACATCGAGCAGAAGTATAGCGAGAATTGGAATACAGGATATAGGCAGGTAACGACACAGCGACTGTCCTGGCCTCGCCACGATGCTTACTACTATGAGAGCTACACGTACTTTCAGATAACAGACGTGCCACAGGAAGTTAAAGAAGCGCAGATAGAAGCTACTGTAGAGCTTATCAGCAACGAAACCGACCTATTGCCAAGCTATGACCGCTCAACCAAAAGCGAGAAGGTAGGTAGCTTGGAAGTCGTCTACATGGACAGCGCAGGCAATCTAAAGACGTTCCCGAAAGTTGTGGGCAGGTTGAGAAGGTTGTTAACTAGCGGAATGCGAATGGTTCGTGGCTGATTTGTAACAAGAGGTATTGAGTATGAAGAATAGAAATAGCTGGACGATTTACGGCGTAGGGCAATATAAATGCGCTCGGAACGGTCACATTGTAGCGAGCTTTCCAGAAAACGGCGGGACTTTGGTTGTTTATAGCGAGAGCGTGAAAAACAGGCTTTTGGATGCTGGATGTAAATGCCCCGATGATATGGATGATGCGGAGTTTGAAGCGCTTGTTATAGAGCTAGGACTTAGCGAAGAGGTTGAAGAGGGTTAGTTATGCCGGGTGCGCTTGACTCAAGAATGCGAAACAGTGCGTTTCGAATGATTCGCAAGTACGGCAAGACTTTGACGTATACCGCCGTTACTTCTGCTGGCTACACTTCTGGTAGCGGGTTCGGTTCTGAATCGACAAGCGACACGAGCGTTATCGGTGTGATCCAAAAAATCGAGGCGAATTTGATCGACGGTACGAATATCCAGCGCGGTGACTTGAGAGTTATGATTGACGCGCTAACGCTCGACACAAACAGCATCACGCCAAGCCAAGAGGATCGAATGACTATCGACTCTGATATTTACAAGATAACGATGATTGAGCCAGAATACAGTGGTGAGTTGGTAGCGTATTACACTTTCTTTATCAGGAAAGGGCAGTAAGCCAATGGCGTACAATCAAGCTAACGCAAGAATGGCGAAGTCGTTGAAAGCTTTTAAAGCTGGTCTTGATAAGTACAAGAAAGTTTCAGGCTTGAGCATCGAGGGGACGATTAACGAATTGACGATGTTCATATACCGTGAAATCGTTGAGGGTACGCCACGCGATACTGGGCGCGCTAGAATGTCATGGATAGCGGACAAGATGCAGACGAAGCGCACCAACTACCTACCTGCTGAGAAGAAGCGAGCAAAGAAGGGTCAGACGCAGGATCGCTATAGCGAAGCAGAGATTGAATTGCATATTAGAAGCGAGCTAGGCAAGTTTGAGAAAGCCGACCTGGAGAGAATGCAAAAAGAATACAAAAACGTGATTTACACGAATCTAGTATATATGCCACGCTTGAACGATGACGGGCACAGCAAGCAAAATCAGAAGTTTGTCGAGCAAGCGATAGACAAAGCAACACAGCGAATGAGAATGATGATTAATAAAGCGGTCAAGGACGCTGAGAAGAGGGTTAGATAATGACGACCTATGCAACAGCTACCGAAGCGATTTACGATTACTTTATTGACAACTTCACAGGCGTTAACACTGCGACAAATCTAGCTGTGGGAAGTAACGTCGATTTCACTCCACCAGCGAATCAGGCGTATATTCAAATCAATGTCTTGCCAGGCAACGAAATACAGACAAGCATGGGCACGCAAGCAAACTTTCAAAATAGCGGGCTTTTCGTTGTTGATATTTTCACTCCTGCGAACGCTGGCGATGTTACAGCAAAAACTCTGATGCAAGAAGTACACAATCTTTTCAGGTTTAAGAGGATCAGCACAGATATTCACTTCAAGGGTGAAATAAGCTCGCGAGAGTTCGGCGTGGACGGTCAATATTACAGAATGCAGACTACGTTGGTCTATCGGCGTAATGTAGTCTATACAAATACTGAGATTTGATATAATTGAAATAAATTTCACTTTATACTAGGCAGGTTAAAAAAATGGCTTTTTCAGAATCAGATACCGCGAAACTCGGATACGTCACGGAATCAAGTTGGGGGACAACTGACAGCGCATCAAGGCAGTTGGTCAGGTTTACCAGTGAAGACTTGAATGACGATATTACCCCGTCAGAATCGGAAGAGATTACAGACGATAGACAGATTGACGATGTTGTGCAGGTTAGCAGGTCGGCTGTGGGTGGCTTTTCTCACGAATTGAGTTATGGCAACGTGGATGACTTTCTAGCTAGTGCGCTTGCTAGTACCTGGTCAGCGGACTATAGCTATACAGCGTCTACTATCAGCTACACATCTGGGACTAAAACACTTGCTGATTCAGGGAGCGGTTTCACTCCTGCAAGTTTGCCAGCAGGGAAATGGATTCAAGTTGTTGATAATACAAACGGCACTTGGTACGGGCGTGTAAGCACTACCACTGCGACTACTTCCGCGATTGTTTTTGATTACGTCATCGGCTCGCTATCGGATCACAGCGCAGGAACGAGCGTAACGATTAAAAGTGATGGAATGTTGCGAAACGGTACTACAAAGACAAGCCACACTCTTGAAAAAGAAATGAACGATGTGACGCAGTTTTTCAGTTATACAGGTATGCGGGTCGGCACGGCTAGTCTAGCGTTCGCCGCTGGTGAAAAGGTAACAGGCGCTTTTAGCTTCGTAGGTGAGAAGGGCGCGAGGGCTACAAGTTCCGCTGGAACGGGAGCGGATACCGATGCACCTACCAATCAGATTGTGACTAGCGCCGCTGACATTTCCAACATTCTTGAAGATGGGTCAGCTACTAGCGAAAGCTATCTTTCTATTGATTGGAATTTGGACAACGGCCTGAGAGGTCAGCCAGAAATCGCGAGCCTTGAGAATGCAGGCGTGGGTTATGGTAAATCTCGGATCACGCTTGATATTTCAATGTACTTTCAAAACGGCACAGCCTATGACCGCTACGCGAATAACACGGCTTATAACTTGTCTTGGATGGCTACTGACAGCGCCGGGAATGTTTACATTTTTAGTGCATTGAGCGCCAAGCCTTTGACAAGCGCAAGCCCGATCACAGGGCCAAACGCCGATATAACTTTGAATCAATCTTTGCTTTGTAAGCGTAATTCAACTTATGACGCACAATTTCAGATCGATAGATTTGATGCTTAATTCGAAGTCTGTTAGTATTTAGTGAGCAAGTGTGACATTAAAGCCCTACCTGCAATATATCCCAGGTGGGGCTTTTTCATTTCCTGCTATAATAGTGCTATTCAACAACGGAGGGCATTATGTTGAGTATTGAAAAGAAGTTCGCGACCGACCTTGAAGCATCGAAGGACGGTGTTTGGCATAGGATCGACGAAGAGACGCAGATAAAAGTCGCGAAAGCCAGAAACGAAAATTTCAAGAAAAGAGCTTACGAGTTATTTAACGAAAACAAAATTGAAATGTTTTCACGAACTGGCAAGTTCACCGACCTGGATGAGAGCAAGCTTATGTCTCAATTGATTGCTGAGACGATTCTGCTTGACTGGAAAGGTGTAAAGGATCAGGACGGAAAAGAAGTTAAATACACTCCCGAAATCGGCGCACAGGTTTTAGCTAATCCCGAAATGGGTGATTTTTTAGAGCTTGTCCAGACTTGCGCTGAGAATGAAGAAGCGTACAGAAAGGCTGTTCTTGAAAAGGTTGAAGAACAAGCAAAAAAATAGGTGAGTGGTGGGGCTTCTACGGGCCGAAGTACGAACTTTGGTTGAAACACAAGGAGCAGGGCAAACCCTCGCCTCTCGATAACTTGCCTGAAACGCCACCGCTCGCAGTAGAGGCGGTTGATATGTTCTACATGCTTTCCTCGGCTCGTAGCTACTCAATGGGTATGGGTGGCGCTATGCCTGACTCTATTAAGCTGTCGGAAATCGAGGCAGTACAAAAAGTGTATAATATAGATGGCGTTGAGCGAAAGCTGTTTAATATCCGTATCATTTTAGCAATGGATTCGCAATGGCTACACTGGCGCTTGAAATTTATTGAGTCACAAAGGAAATAGAATGGCTGGGCCTACCTTAGAGTTAGACATAAGCACTGACGGAGTTGTGCGCGGTGGGCGTGTGGCTAGTAACGTGCTTGATGATATTGCAAAATCTGCATCTTTCACGGCGCTACAACTACAGAAGTTAAATTCAAACTTCGACAAGAGCGCAAAGGGTGCGGATAATTTAACGCGTCAAGCCCGTGGCATGAAAAAGGAAATGAGTTCTCTACGAAAAGTTGTAGGGCTCGCCGCTGGTGCGTTTGCTGGTTTTCAATTCCTTCAATTTTCGCGTGACGCTTTAAACGCTCGACTAGAGTTGAATAGGATGGAACTTTCCTTGCGATCCATAACAGGATCAAGCGCCGAGGCGGCTAAACAATTGCGATTTGTGAGGAATACGGCATCACAGTTAGGGCTTGACTTTCGAGGTGTGGCGGGAAGTTATTCTCAACTTCTAGCTTCTGCGAAGTCGGTTAATATCTCGACAGAGGTTACCCAAAAGCTTTTTAAGAATGTCAGTTCAGCGACTAGGGCGCTCGGTTTAAGCACTGATCAAACAAAGGGTGCTTTCCTGGCATTTTCCCAGATATTGTCAAAAGGTAAGTTGTCAATGGAAGAAATCCGGCAGCAGTTGGGCGAACGTATTCCCGGCGCGATGGGTATTTTTGCCGATGCGCTAGGTATTAGCGTGCAGGAGTTCGACAAGCTTGTGAGTAGCGGGAAACTGATGGCAGAGGATGTTATCCCTTTGGTGGCTGATGAGTTCGGGAAGTTCACGAAAGACGCGCAAAAGGCAAGCGGTGACTTGCAATCGAAGTTCAATGAATTGAACACAGCTTGGTTTGATTTCCAAACGACTGTCTTGGATGGTGGCTTGCTTGATGGAATTAAACAAATACTATCAGTCACTAAAGAAATGGTGCAAGCTTTATCAGACGGCTCTAGGGAGTTGGGTAAGCTGTTCGCAAGGTCAGATCAGGCGCAAGCTAGAATATTAGCAAGAATGAAGAAGGACCCGAATATGCGACCGGGGCCGGGTGGTGTTGATTTGTTTGGGACTCAAACTGAATCAGATAGCGGTGGATTTTCTACAGGTATTTTTCCGTCCTCTGATTTGTTTAGCGCAACGCCTAAACCACAATTGAGATATAAAGATTTAATCTCAAGCACAATGCGAAAAGCAAACCAAAATATGCGCAAAAAGCAAAGGCAAGATAAAGTCTTGGAGAAGGCTAGGGCTAGTGGTAAGAAAAAGAAGCCAGCTAGAGAAGAAAGCTATAGCACTCCATTAATTGACGACTTTTTCGACTTGTCAGCTTATGCCAATGGTGGAGCTACTGAAATGGTTTTGAAAGATGAAGTCGAAGCTATGCAAAAGCTTGAGAAAGAGGGGCGCTCACTTGTCGAAAGATATCAGACAGTAGAGCAGAGATTGAACGCGACGAAAGCGAGAGCGAAAGAATTGAGGCGTGCGGGGGTTATTACAGAAAAAGAGTACATGCAGATAAGCGAGCAGATTTCAAGCCAGTTCGACGACCTAGAAGAAAAGAGCGTCGAAAGCTTCAATGTTATGGAGCAAGCTATGCAAGGTTGGGCCAACTCATTCACCGATACTTTTGTCGATGCGCTAACAGGCGCGCAATCCAGCTTCAGCGGATTTGTAAACAGCATACTAAAAGACTTGCTTCGACTTAGCGTGCAACAGAACATCACGAAACCGCTTTTCGATAGCTTGGGTGGCGGGGGTGGATTTCTTGGCAAGCTGTTCGGCGGTAGCAAGCACTCAGGCGGTGTGGTTCCGGGCCGACCTGGAGAAGAGCGGTTAATGATGTTACAGGCAGGCGAGCGCGTTATCAGCAACGGGCAAAATCAGGCTATGGCAAAATCCGGCGGGATGAATGTTAATATCTACAACAATTCAGGCGCGCAGGTGCAGGCTACACAGCGCCAAGGGTCGAACGGTGTCGAGCTTGACATTACCATTGATAAGATCGTCGCTGAAAAGCTGTCCAGCCCTAGCCGTTCAAGTAGCGCGCTCAAAAATGTTTACGGATTAAGACCGAAGGGATATTAAAATGTCTAATACTTGGCCTTTTGGATTGACAGATAAGCCATTAGTCGATGGCTACAGCGAGGGACAGCCTGATACTATTTTAGAGACACAATTAGATAGTGGCCCACCTTCAAGGCGCAGGGTAGCTACTGACGCGCCGAAGCCGATTACATGCGTTTTTGAATTGGACTATACCGATGTGGCAAGTTTTCGCACTTTCTACGAGACAACGCTCTCAGGCGGTTCAGATACGTTCCAATGGAATGATCCGATTGATGGCAGTCAATACAATTGGCAATTCACAGGCGCACCACAAATTAGCGCGGTTGGTGGTCGATTGTATCGCGTGACTTGCAATCTTCTCAGGTTGGTTAGCTAATGGCACGAACGCTATCTAGTGCATTAAAAACAGAGGCAGAGGCGCAAAACCAGACGGACGCGCTTTTAGCTTTGGTTAAAATCGAGCAAGCTGATATATCAACGCTTTACCTCGTCAAAAACGGCGAGAACGTGACAAGCAATAGCCAAGTATATACCGCCTTCCCTTTTGATATTAAAATACCCGATGACAATGAAGAAAGCGCGCCACGGGTAACGGTGACTTTCGATAATGTGGATCAATCTATTGTCACGAATATTCGAAGCATGACAACCGAAGCGACTGTTACACTTTCTTTTGTTCTTGCAAGCCAGCCTGATACCGTTGATTTGGGCCCGTATGTTTTCCAGCTTAAAAATGTGCGCTATGACCGCTTCACAGTCGAGGGTGATTTGTCATACAAGGACGTATTCAATATGCGTTTCCCAGCAGACAGAATAACGCCTAACAATTTCCCATGTATTGTTAGGTAGGCTATTCCGTGGAGCACTGGACGGACAAATACCTGAACATTCCATACAAGCCCAAAGGTAGAAGTATGCAAGGGCTTGATTGTTGGGGGTTGGTTCAAGCTATCTATAGCAAGGAGTTGTTTGTCGTTTTACCTGGCTTTCTTGAAGATTACGACGATATATCACGCTCTCAAGTGTCAACCGCAATCAGTAAAAATATGCGCGGGTGGTTCGAGGTTGAAAAAGGGCAAGAGCAAGCCTTTGACGTTGTTGTCTTGAATATCAGAGGTTTGCCGACTCACGTGGGTGTTTTAGTCGATCCTGAGAAAAAATTATTTATTCATGTCTCGCCTGATAGCTTTGTTACGATTGAAAGGCTCGATTCTAAAAAGTGGTATAATCGAGTACTAGCTTATATGCGTCTGGACTTGAAGAAGTGAAAGAAATCGAAGAGAAAAAAACAACCCTGGAAAAAGCCAAAGTCGAGGTATACGTTAAGCCTAACGCCTTCAATGATTTGAACGTCAAGCACGTTTTGCCAGCAGGTAAAAATATACATCAAATTCTGGATGATTTGAAGATTGCGAAAAAGTGTACTGTTTTACTTGGTGACTCTAAGATAAATCCAAATTTTTACAAGTTTGTCTATCCAAACGGGAATGAGCCACTAGGCATTGTGGTAGGTGTTCAAGGTGGAGACGATGACAAAGGCGTGCTTGGTCTTGTCGCTTCAATTGCTTTGACTTTAGCCGTTCCAGCTCTCGCGAAGTCTAGCTTTATCACTAAAGCTCTAGGGCTCAAGGGTAGCGCCGCACTCGCGGCTAGTGGGTTGATCGTAGGTTTTGCAGGGCAGTTAGTTAGCAAGGCTTTGATTAAGCCACCAACGCAGCCGAATATCGGGCTTGATAGTTTTAGTTCTTCTGCACCGATGCAAAGTTTAACGGGTATACAGAATCAAACAGGTGACTACAATGTTATTCCAGTTTTGTTTGGAAAAAATCGCGTTTACCCTATCATCTTGTCTGCCTTCACTGAGATATTCGACAATCAGCAATACCTAAGAATGCTTTTTCTTGTGGGTTATGAAGACGATAATACATACCTTGAATTGTCTGACTTTAAAATCGGTGAAACAGCTATCGAAGGTTATTCTGATATAGAAATGTCTTACGAAACTCGATTTGCAGATATGACAGACGCGGAGCAAAACCGATGGTTTCCGAATATTCAGCAAACAGAGTTGAATATTAGCTTGACTAGCGCAGGTAGTTGGCAGACTCAAACAACGGAAACCGACAGCACAGGGATAATTGTAGATATAACCTTCCCGTCTCTCGTTGGGTACAACAGCGCCAGCGGTGCAAAATATTCGGTTTCGGTCAACTTCGAAATACAGTACAGGCCGACAGGTTCAAGCGATTGGTTACCGTTCGCGCAGGAATCAACTAGCTTTAATGCGGGAAGTTTAGATACTTTATCCTCTCCTAGGTATGGACATTCTACTCATCGTGTAGGGTCAAAAATTTATGTGATCGGTGGCTATAACGGCATTAGCTTTTTAAATAACGTAGAAGAATACAATATATTGACTAATACATGGACTACTAAGTCGAGTACGTTGACATCAGCTAGAGCATATCAAAGCTCGGTTTTAGTTGATAATAAAATATATCTTTTCGGTGGTCAAACTTTAGGAGGTCTGTTAGCTACTTGTGAAGTTTACGACACTTCTTTAGACTCTTTTAGCAGTATAAGTAGTATGCCTGTTGCGCTGATGGGGACTATGGCGGAGCATTTAGATTTTAGAGTATTGTCTGGTTCTATTTTCGTATATGGAGGGTTTAACGGTTCAAGTAGTGTCGATACTTTGTATATGTATAACATATCTTCTAACACTTGGACATCTATAACACCAAGCTATTCAGGCACTAACTCTAATACTTTGAAATATCGTTCATTCGGAAAAATGTTCAAATCAAAAACAGGTAGATCAACTCTAGTAATCGCTGGAGGTTTACTGCAAGACGGTGTAACTAGTACAGATAGTATCATTGATATAAATTTACCTACTTTGTTCTCAACACCTCCATTGATTACTCAACCAGGTACTACATTGATTAGAACTGATATAAACACGTTACCAGAAGCGCGCTCAGATTTCGGTTTGGTTGAGTCAATTTCTGATCCTGGCAATACTTTCTTACTAGGAGGTAGAACAGCTCCAACGACTTACAGCAACGAAGTTATTAAGATTAGTCAATACTATCCCTACAAAAATTCAAAGCTTGCTGGAGTTTTAGACGCGGCAAAGTCATTTGTAGGTGCTTCTGAATATTTGGGTATTATATATGCAATCGGTGGTGCTTTTGCTAATGGCATTGGTAGCTATGTTACTTTGTCAACTGGTGACGTTATTAAAACAATCACAGGCGCTACAGCTACGACTTTGCGAAAGAGTTACAGAATCGAAGGCTTAACCGCAGATCAGTACGATGTGAGGATTAGGCGAACGACTGCGGATAGCTCAAGCAATTACATTCAAGACGTAGCAACGTGGACAGCAATTAGAAGTATTAAATCAAGTGACGCGGTGACTTTCCCCTACGCTAAGACTGTCGCGCTACGTATCAAGGCGAGCGAGCAGTTAAATGGCGTGCTTGATAGTTTTAATTGTATCGTTCAAGCACATTTACAAGTCTACTCTGGTGGTAATTGGGTTAGACAAAAAACACGCAATCCAGCGTGGGCTTATAGCTATGTACTTCGCGGAATCGCGGCGAAAGAAGCGCTAGCAGATGCGAAAGTTGATACAACTTCGATTTCCGATTGGGCTACGAATTGCGATAGTGACAATTTCTACTATGATAAGGTCTGGGAGAGCGAGACGGTGTCGCAGGACATACTCCAAGAAATCGCGGCGGTAGGGCGTGCGAGCGTTTCTTATTTTGACGACAAAATTGGCGTGATTCAGGACAAGGCTATCTCAACGTATACGCAATTGTTTAGCCCGCGAAATATCGTAAAGAATAGCTTCGTAGGGAGTAAGGCGTTTACAGAAGTTCCGCACGCGCTGAAGGTTAGATTTAAGAATAGTGAGCAGGAATACATCGAAGATGAGCGTGTTGTCTATCGCGATGGATACAATGCTGACGGCTCAGGCGGGAATACGATAGCGACAAATATCGAGGAAATAACTTATCCAGGCATTACGACTTCCGATCAAGTTTACAGACGGGCTCGCTATGACTTGGCGGTCGGCGTGATTCGTCCTGAAATATTCAGCTTCAAAACTCCATTTGCTCATCTTGTTGCTACGCGAGGCGATAAGATCAGGCTACAGCATGACGCGGCGGTCATTGGATTAGGTGGGGCAAGGATAACGGCGCTTGATAGTAGCGGTGGGAATATCGACGAAATAACGATTGATAACTCGATTCAGACTTCAAGCGGTACAGACTATACAATTAGAGTTAAAGCAGAGGACGGGGACGTTTTCGAAGAGACTGTCACGGTTGCAAGTACGGGCTTGAACAATGTTTTCAATATAACGACTCCATCAAATGCGACAGGTAGTTATGCTGTCGGCGATCATGTTCTTGTGGGTGAAGATGGGGAAGAAGGTATCGACGCGATTATCAGTGAAATTCGATATGATTTTGACTTGATTGCAGAGATAACCGCTGTTCCCTACAATGCCAGCCTATACGATGTGGACAGCGAAGCGATACCAGCCTATTCGACAGTCATTACAAAGACGCAAGCAGAGATTAGGGGCGAGCCACCTTTGCCGGGTGTCGAAGCTGTTGTATCAGATGAGTTTGTAATGATTCGCGGGGCTGGTGGTAGTTTGTCGCCAGCGATCAAGATTGATATAACGCCTTTCAATGGCACGGGCGGTGTGCCAGCCTTTATTCAAGCGAGAGCTCGAAGGACTGACGATACAAACGGAAATTTCGTTTACTCACCACAGGCGAATGCAGAAGATAACACGGTAAAAATTCCAGATGTTGAGGAAGGCGCTACATATGACATTTACGTGCGCTACGTAAGCAAAGATTTTAGAGCAGGGCCGTGGGGTTTAGCTCAAGCAGGTCATACCGTAACAGGAAAAAGCACGCTACCGCCAGACGTTTCAAACTTCGCTATAACTTTTCAAAATACAGGCTTTTTGCTAACTTGGGACACTGTTACAGTTCCAGACTTCAAGGAATATATAGTCAAGGTTGGCGCTTCTTGGGGCGCGGGTACGATTGTAGCTACGACAAAGACAAATGAGCTTTTTGTGGACGCTACGTCGAGCGGTAGCTATAACTATCACGTGAAGGCGGTAGATGATAGCGTAAACTCTAACGAGAGCGAGACAGAGGCGACTTTAAGCTTTACAGTTAACGCGCCTGGCACGCCTCAAAACTTGAGCGGTCAGAGTAGACAGGGAACAGCGTTGCTGAGTTGGACAAGCCCTGCTTTTTCTTCGCCTCGTCGCGAGTATGGAGTGCGCTTCTATAAAATCTATCGCTCTTTGAGTTCTGAAACTTTCTCAAACGCTACTTTGATTGCTGAGAGTGAAACGACTACTTATGCGTATCAAGAGGCCAGCGCAGGCACTTATAAATACTATATCAGTGCTGTTTGTTTTGGTGGGAATGAGTCTGCAACTCCAGCGAGCATTGAACTTGAAGTCGATGACTCTGTCAACTTTATTTTGCAAAGCACTACTACTGACACTGATTTTACAGCCGGAACAGCTACGGGATTGAGCTATGAATTGAGCGGTGTTTATCCGCTGATTCCAACGACTGCATGGCAGACAGTGCATAGCAATAATAGTTGGACGAGCGTTCAGGATCAAATTGACGCAGGGTATACGTATTTTGTTCAGCCGACCAGCACAAGCGGAAGCAGTTACGAAAGAGTGATTGATTTAGGCGTTCAGCTTGGCAACGGTAAGATAACAGTAACGCAATCTCAAACAGCGATTGATGGAACATTGACTACTGATGTTACTATCAGCGTAAGCAAAGACGGTGTAAGCTATACAGACTATGTAAATCCTGTTGATTTGCAATTAGTTGTGACAGGCTTTAGATATGTCAAAGTGCTTTTTCAGTATAGCGGAGACGGTACGACGATTGCTAGATTGATCAGCGTTACGATTACTGTTAACGCGAAGCCGATCCAAGAAACGGGAACGGGCACAACGGGCGCAGGTGGAAGCGTTACAGTAACACCAATCTTGAGTTATAATGTATTCGCTTCTGTGATTGTAACTCCTTCGAGTGGTGGGGCTACTCCGTTGCTAGGATATGCGGATTTGACAAACGAGCCGACGAGCTTCGATGCTTACGTGATAAACACAAGCGGAGTCGGACAGGTAGGCGAAACTTTTAGCTATGTTATCATTGGATATTAAGGGAAAGATATGGCAGTAACATACGATTTTCAAAC
>Ga0208149_1000712_pt1 | contig 12722 bp, 17 predicted proteins | sample DEB08_DNA_15_FD_184533 | JGI IMG/M metagenome (GOLD analysis project Ga0208149, IMG submission 184533) | Aqueous microbial communities from the Delaware River and Bay under freshwater to marine salinity gradient to study organic matter... | ecosystem: Environmental > Aquatic > Marine > Coastal ... | reverse complement strand
GTCTGATTGGCGTGCCGTTTGGAATGCCTGCAAATACACCAAAGCGTGTCTGCGATGATGGCGTCATCGCACCGCTAAATGCTTCCTCGTTAGCGCCGTTCTTGGTTGGTGCGTAAAAAGCGTTTTCAGTTGGACCCTTGCCGTCATCAATACTCAAGCTGCCGTAACGCAAATGCCGCATTTGCAGGCGACTGCCTTCTGGTACGTTTTGAACGCCAGCATTCCAGTAAAAATCAAAGTAAGCGTTATACAGCGCATCCAAGGCATTGGTGCCAAGAAAGATTCCTGCAAGATCAGGGCGCTCCATGTAGCCCTGTCCGGCGATTGCAACTATCTCCGCGATTTGATAGTTTCCGAAGCTCTTAATCCGAGACCAAGCCATTGCTGGCGAAATTAAAACCCCGCCGCTGTAGAACTTGGTGTCGTTGTCGTCAATCAGTGTTTCGCGTCTTGTGAAAACAATCGGCACAGTCGTGCCATAGCTTGCTAGGTCTTGTACGCTGTCAAAGCCTGAAGTAGGCGTAAAAACATCTCGGCCTTTACGGCTTGCGAGTTGTTTGTTTTTGGCGTCTGATTCTCTTGGCTGTTGCGGTTTTGGCGCGAGCAGGAATGATGCGGCAGTTGATGCCAGGCCGATGACAAGGCTGACAACTGCGATAATAGTGGCCGTTTCAGCTCGCGCATCCGGCACATGCGCATATTCCGCCGGCCTGATATATGGATGCTTGCGGACCTGTTCAGAAAAGGCTCGGTATTCGTCCTCAGTGCAACCAAGCTCATGAATCAGACGCTTCTCAAACGGAAGCAGCGGCAGCTCCGCACTGCGCCGATAGGGCACCATGCCACCGCCTTCAAATGCTGGTTGATGTAGAGGCATCCGTTTTCCCAGTAGACCGCAAATGCTGTAGTTTCTTGCGGTAGCAGTAGCACGTCACCATCGTAGGCGGCCAGGTCAACCCTGCGGCACCACATTAGTAAATCGCGGGCAAACGACTTACCTTCATACCATTCTGCTTTACAGGCAGGATGCGGCAAACCAAGGCGATCCAGCACCGCAAAAACAAGGTGTATGCAGTCCAGTGCGCCATCGGGATCGCTGCCATCAGCGCCCCAGCGGTATGGTCTGCCTATTAAGTCGATCACGCGACGCGAACGTTTGACGTTAATGGCAGATGGCCAACAAGTTGCTGCGTTAGCTTTTTGCGCGGTACATCAGCACCAGCTGCATCCAGCACAGATGCCATTTGCAGTTGCATTGCCGTGCTATCCCAAGATGCTGAAACAACCTGCGCAACGTATCGCATCAGTAATGTGTAATTTGCTTTGTCGTCAGGATCAATAATTACAGTGCGCACATTAGCAATCCAGCCTTCTAGCGCCGCAGTTTCTGCCCAGCCGCGACTGAGGCTGTTATTGGGAAACGCCAGTGTTGCTGGCTGGTTGTCGCCCGACTTCGTAACTACCATGCCACTGAAGGCAAACGGCAAGAACTCATAGATGTACTCCTCTCCGGTGTTTACATCTAAAAAAGGTGCGCTTTCATCGACCCAGTAGTTTTGGAAGTTATAGCCTTGCGTTTGATCGCGGTTGCGCAAGGTGATGTATTGGCCGTAAGCGAGTGCGTCTGCCATCAGATGCCAATCCTTTTGCGTTGTGACGTATTTTGCCGCAATGTAGTCAATGCGCGGCGTTCACCTTGTTGCGCACCTTGCTGCGCTGCTTGCCGCATACCAGCCTGGAACTGATCGGCGGTGACGTAATCGACAGAGTTGATGCGTTCCACGCTGTAGCGCACGTCGATTGGTTCCATCGTGGCCACGCCGCCTGCAGCCACTGGTTCCGTCGAATTGCCAGGAATCACGCCAGGGCCGCGAGCACCGGCTGAGTACCGCGCCATGGCGGTGCGCATTTTGCTGCTAGGCAGCACATATTCGGACTCACCACCTTCGCCGATCAGTGCATTGGTTGGTCCGGTGACGAAGCCGCCTTCGGCAAATACGCCACCAGGAAATAGCTTTTTAGGTGACAATGCCCCCGTGCCACTCAAGTTCTTATTTGCAGTGCCAAGTGTGCTGCCGCCACTTAAAGCATTAAGGATGGTCTGCAGAATAATCAGTGTCATCTGCTTGGCAATGATTTCAACTGCCATGCTGATAAACGCATCGCCAATTTTCTTAAAGGCATCAGCCAACGCTTCTTGCGTAGATTTGGCACCAGTTATGACTTCGCCAAAAGCAGTGCTAAAAGCATCGCCAATAGCAGTAGCGCCATTAACGATTGAGTCAATCGCAAGTTTGACTGGGTTTAGCTCTTCTTTAAGCTTGCTGATTGCATCGGTCAAGCCGCCAGCAACTGTATCTTGACCTGCTACGCCAAATTCAGCTTTGCCTAAAGCCTTCTTGAATAACTTTTCAGCTTCTTTAGCCTGCTTTTTAAGTGCTTCGGTTTGAAGCTTTATGATTTCCAGCCTGCGAATCTCATCGTTTAGCTGAGCTAAGTTAATCCGCTGCTCTTCGTTTTTCAGCTCTGCAATTTGCTTAGCGCGATCTTCGTAATCAAATTGGATCTGCAGGCGCTGTTTTTCAACATCCGTAGCAGCATCCATTAGCAGGATCTGCCGCTGAAATTGCGTGCCAAGTTCACGGCCAGCAGCAAGAGAGCGTTCAATCTCTTGCGCAAGGCGTTCCGCTTCGCGCGCTGCTTTGTCAACGCCGCTGCGACCTTTGCTGCCGCCAGCAGTAGGCGCCATCAAGCCAGGCAGTGTTGCTGCAGCCGCTGGTGGTGCAGCTGTAGGCGGCGTAAGGATGCCTTGCTCGTAGCCATATGCCCGCATCAAATCGCGGAAGCGTTCCTCGCGGAGCCTTTGGAACTCTTCTGAACGAATCATTGCGCCACTGCGCCCAAACTGGCCCGCGTTTCTTCCGCCACGCAACTTGGCAATCTCTAGCGCTTCTTGCCCGGCTTGCTTAAACAGCCGATCACGCATTGCCGGCGCAAGATTTGCACCTAGCTGTCGTTGCAGCAATATCGTTTCAAAGACATTGTTGATCTGGTTTGCAATATCAATGGCCAAGCCAAGGATGCTTTTCATCGCTGGCGCAAGGATTGTGCCAAGCCGCTGCGCTAAGTTTTGCACCGCATCTTGCAGTGTGCTCAACCGGCCAGCAAGCGTATCGCTTTGAGCGATTGCACCATTGGCGTATTTGCCACCGGCATCTGTCAGTTTTTTGATGGCGTATTCAACTGCCTCGGCGCCGATGCGACCTTTGCTTAGCGCGTCTTGAAACTCTTCACCGCTTAGCTTGTATTCCTCGCGCAGCACTTTCTGGAGCGCAACACCACGCTCTTGGAACTGCAGCAGCTCTTCACCTTGCAAGCGCCCTTTGGCTTGCACTTGCCCGTAGGCAGTAACCAAGCCTTGCAGCTCAGCACCAGTGGCGCCGCTGACATCAGCCAATCGGCGCGTGGTTTCTACAACCTTATTGGTCTCAACGCCAAAAGCTTGCAACCGCTTGGCCGAATCAATCAGCTCAGTGCTTGTGAATGGCGTTACCGCACCAATATCTTTCAGCTCTTTGATGATTTGCGCAGCTTTTGTTGCGCTGCCAGTCAGCACCTCAAGACTACGCGTTTGCTTTTCTAGCTCAGCAGTTTGCACAAAGACAAACCGCGCCGCTTGGATAGCACTAAATGCTGCAGCTAGTTTGCGGACTGCTGCGCCAAGGCCGTTAACTGCACGCTCAGTCGCTTGTGACTGCGACTGCACCTGCCGCAGCTTAGTGACCGCATTGCGGCTGTCAACGTTAATGGCAACGTTGGCAACGACAGACACGGCTTACCTACGGCGTTGCTTCAGTCTACGCTCCTGCTCTTCGTTTTGCAGATCAAAGTATGCGGACCATATCAGCAGCTCTTCTAGTGTTACTTCTTGGTTGAGCTTGGCCAAGCTGTAGCCAAGCTCTTTTGCGACACCAAGCTGCAGCAGCAACAGATTATCTTTGCGCAGCTCAAGCTTCAGTGCTTTTCATGTCGGCTTCTTGCTCCTCGGGGTTCTGGATGACAGCAAGCATCAGCTGCTGCAGATCTGCATCAGCCACGTCGTTTTTGAGTTCAGCGATTTCGCCAGCTTGAAACAACCGCTTGCCGGTTTCATCCGTTGCTTTGGTGACAAGCAGATTTAACGCAAACCCGTTTGGGTCATTGCCACCAGGCATGTCTTGCGCACGCTCGCGTTCTGCCATGGTAAGCGCCGTGGCATAGAACTCAAACTCAGAGCCATCGCTGAGTGTAACGACACGCTTGATCGGCTGCAGATTAGCTGCTTTCTTAAGGCGCGTCAATGCAGAGCTTGCCATGCAATAGTTGTAAGTGGCCCCAGCATAAGCTAGGGCCGTTCAGCTATCAAGCGCTGGTGCTGAAATCAAACGTCGGCACGCCGGCAGGGCGGAAGGTAATTTCCACCTGCTGCGCATCATCAGGGTTGATGTTCAAGCTAGCGGTCAGCAGTACAGCATCCATGGCAATACTGCGGCTCAGTGCTTCAGTGCTTTGCTTGTCGGTATAGAGCTTGAAGGCGCAACCGACTTGCTGACGCTGCAGCACGTCTTCCACCATGCGGTTGGACAGTGCGCTGTCCTCATTGGTCACATAGACCGTGGCGCTACCGGAACCATCAGCAAAGCCAGGGATGTAAGCGCGGAATGGTGCATATTGGCCAGCGGTTTGACCGATGGTTGTAACGTCGATCTCGCTACGGCTGATCTCAAAGGCCCACGATTGCACTTGACCGACAGCGGCATAATCCGCGTATGCCACTTGAAATTCGTTAGGAGCTGCAGCGGTGCCGTCGTCGGTGATCGTGATGGTGCTGCCGCCAGCGGTAGCAGACACCTGCAGCACGCCAGTGGCTGCGGTGTAGCTGATGACGTAATAGGTGGTAGCAGCGCTGATGCCAGCGGGCAGCGTGCCAGTACCAGCGCCGCCGGTTTGGCTGTTGATGACGCTGAACACCACAGGATCGCCAACCTTCAAATTCAGGTAAGGCTCAACAGTGATTGTGTCAGCCGCGACGGTAACACCAGATTCGCCAAAAGTGCCGGTGGTGCCGGCGGGCTTGTAGTAAAGAGCGCCGGACGTACCGGACAAAACAGTGACAGCCATTGTAATGAACGGTAGTGGCTACGGTCAGTCTAGATACGCTTCAAAGGTAACAGTCAACTGCGTCTGGTAGTACGGCTCCGGCGCTGCTGGCACCACTTGCGCTGGACCGGATGCTGCGTCAAAAATGATGCCGGATAGCGTCACGCGATCAAATAATGCGCGGATCCGCTCGGCAATGGTAAAGTTGGCCGCTGCACCTTGCCCTTGCGGTGTAAATACATTCACCACCAGCGTGCCCGTTTGGCGGTTGATGGTTTTCAGCGTGGCATAGTTGTTGTCGCCAAAGCGGATGAACACTTGCACCCATGGCGTATTATTTGGCGGCGTAAATGGTACGTTTTGATATGCGACTTGATATGGCGGCTCGCCTGTTGGTGATGTAGTGCCAACATCAAATGCAATGCGCCCTTCAATAGCAGCGCGGATGGTGTTGTAGCTCATGACTGCCTCCCGATACGATCAGCATTGACCTTGACTAAACCTTGAATATCTTTGGCGATCTGCTGCACCCAGCCAGGGCCATCGGTTTGGATGCTGCTGCCCTTACCTAGCGGCGCTGTTTCTAGCTTTTCGGCATATGGCAAATTGTTGTGCACGCTGTAAACGTTGCCGATTCGTTCTTGCTGATAGCCAATGCGCTCGATTGGAATTCCAGCCTGTGCAGCTTCTGCGCTTCCAAACTTAGTGGTGGTGTAGTTGCCTTCAGGCTTTTGACCGCCGCCTGCGCTGTTTTCGCCTACTTGCCAGCTTGCGCGAAAGCGTCCGGTATCAACTGGGCTCAATAGCTTTACCCTGCTGTCAGTTTCCAACACCGCAACACGCAGCAGCTTTTCGTACTGCTGCTCAGCGTAATTACCAATATCAGCGACGCGGATGCTGCGTGCCATTATGCCCTCAAGATCAGCTCGTGGGTGATCGCAGTGTTGTCCTGTTCAATCGTAGTGACGCGGATCACTTGATAGGTCGTGCCACTGATCACCACCTCATCAGCAGTAGTTGGCGCGGCGGTCACATCTGCCGCTGCAATCAGCAACCGCTTGTCACTGGCTTGGATTAGGTCATTCACCTCGCGCAGGTTTACATCCTCTAGCACACCACGCACTGCAGTATCGCTTGCGGTCTGGCTGACGGTGCCGGTTGTTGGGTTGTAAACGCCAGTGCTGATAGCGCGGATGGTGGCAACACCACCAAATTTACCCATCAGCTTGCTGGCGGTCTTGCGTAGCGAAGTGGCAAGCGACATCAGATCTTATACGCAATGCACGCGCCGTTCTGGAGCTGAATGCTGGTGAAGTATCCTGTCAAGTGTGCATCTTGATCAACGCTTGCACCAGCAAAATTATTGTCAATCACATTGGTTGATACGATCGCAGTAATCGTGCTGTTTTCGTAGAAATCAATGTGCCTAAATTTGCCATTATGCACTGCGGTGTCGTTAATCACCTCAGCGCCGATGGTGTAGTCAACTGGTGCGTGGCCGCCGCGTGCTTTTGACATGATCAGACCTTGTAAGCGATGACAGCGCCGCCGGTGTTTAGCTCAAAAGAGGTGAACACACCTTCAATGGTGAAACCAGCAGGCAGCCCTTCACCAATGATGCTATTGCCGGTCCAGTTTTGCGCGGTTAGCGCTGCAAAGCTGGTATTGCCTTTGAGGATAGTAATGCGCCGCCAGCGACCGTTGTAGGTGCTGGTATCATTCACGAAGTCCGCGCCGATGCTATACGACGGGTCAATAGGGATGAATCTACTCATGACCTGCGGATAGCAAAGTTACCTGGTCCACTGATTCTAAGACCAGTCAGATACCGCTCAAAAAGCGGTGGCACGCGATCAGCGCCGGACGCAACGCTGCTAGCGCCTGCATTTTCAATCCGCAGGCTGCCAATGGCAACTGACTTGTAATCTTCAATGCCGCTCAACCCCATGCCGCCTGGGTTGTTGTTTAGATACACCGCAAGTACCACCTGCGCGTATTGGATGCGGTCTGGGATTTCGGTGTCCGTGTAATAGTCCGTCGTAATACGAAACGGAAAGCCAACCGCGTAAGTATTGATATAGGTATCAGGCTTGCGAACACCAGTGCGCGGCCACTGGAGCGCTTGCGTATCGGTTGCGCGTGCACCGAGGAAACGCTCACGATCAAGCCGTTGCGTTGCGGTGTAGAGCGCACGATTTTTTTGATCAGTGGTAGCAGATGCCCATGCGGTCACGTCATCGTCTTCGACGAAGCCATCAATGATCGCTTGCGCTGCTGCCAGTGTTAGGTAGCTGTTTGCGTCGGCCGCGCCTGGCGTTGCCACGATTGTGATTGCCATTTGCGGTGACCTCCTGTGGTTCTAGTTTAGGCGCAGCAATAGAAAAAGAGGCCGCCGCGTTAGCAGCAGCCTCACGTTCTTGCCGTCGCCGGAAAGCGAACAGCCCCATAATCAAGCAACAGCAGCAGCAGTGCTACCAAGACCATACAGGGTGATGGCCTCGGAGCCGGCGGTAACGCCAGTCACGCGACCAAGGAATACCTTGGAGGCATTCTGCGCCACGGTTGCCACGCCGCTTACGGTAACGCCAGTACCACCAGCAATGGTGATGGTGTTGGCGCCAGCGGAGGCATTCAGCACCACCAGCATAAAAGTAGTGCCAACAGCGCAGTCACCGCCGATGGCGGCAACGATTGCAGCAGCAGTAGCAGTGGTGTAGGTAGCAGCAGCAGTGGGCACACCACGGATGATGGTGTTATAGCTGTTGGCTGCAGTCAGGGTTGCAGTAGCAGTCGGAGCTGCCAAACCCATTTGCCCAGGCAGAAGGCCGCCGGGGATATCACCGAGTTCAAAGATGCTAGCCATGATCCTCAATCCATATTGCTGACATTCGTCGATCTGACGATGCCGATGTTCTTTAGCTCATAAACTTTACTCCAGTTGGAGACAGTTTCAAGCTGCGCACGGGTCGGGTTGGAGGTAGTTACACCCCACTTAGCGCCCACCGGGTGGTAGCAGTAGTGCAGGTCGATCGACATGGCATCTGATTTGCTCAAGATGTCGCGATCAGTTTCTGTCTGCATGGCGAGTTGCTCGCCGCTGGCCACAGCACCGCTGGTGAAGAAGAAAGTGCCATACTCAGTGCTGGCGCCGGTGCCGGCGGTAGGCACATCGTCGGACACGATCACGCGCAGACCCATGTAGGTCGGCACAGTCGGGTTGCCATAGGCAGGTGCAATGGTGCCGCCGGATGCAGTGGCGTTACCGCCAGTCACATCAGTCGCAAGCACGTAATCCACTGCGCGGCGCTCCACAAGGTCGTAGTAGACCTTGGAGTGCATACAAATGGCAGCCAGCTTGTCGCCTTGATCGCCAAGGATGGCGCGGGCTTCGGCAACGTGACGCGGGCTCAGAGCGGTGGGGGTATCACCGGACTCAGAGTCAATGGTCAGATCGAAAAATGCCGAGCTGCTGGTGTTGGTGTTCAGGCTGCCGAACACACCCTGCAGGCAGGACAACAGATCCTTTTGACGTTGGTGGGCAACATAGTCAGCCACCTTGGCGCCAATGGCGGCCATGGGATCAGAACCAGCAGCAAGAGCTGCAAGGTCACGAGCCTCAAAGGCACGGCCACGATGCAGGATCACGCCAACTTGCTTGTCGGCAGTGATTTTGCCAGGCGTCAGGCTGGTGCTATCGGTCAGCACCTCAAAGTCGCCGGAAAGGTTTGCTTTCCAGAAGGGAACGTTGATGAAGTCACCGCCCTCGGTGGCATTCAGCTCCGCCATGGGCTGCACCACGCCGGATGCCAGGAAGGCATCACGCACGGTGGATTGCTCAATGACGTAAGGCGTAAATACCTCGGGGATGATGACATCAGAGCGAAGGGTCGCCATGATGAATCCTCAAAGGAATGGTTTACGGGTGGGCGCAGCCCAACAGGCTCAATGCGGCGCAGCCATCACGAGCGGACACACAAATACTAGCGTCCAGCTGCAGCCTTAAGCCGGTCGTATAAATCACGATCAGTGCGGAATAGGCGTGATTGCTCGGTGAGATTGAACGATTCCGGCAGGAATGGATTCTTGGTGCCGGCTGGGATTTCACCGCTGCTGCGTCCAACAGGTGCACCACTACCTTGCGGCTTCGGTTGCTTCTGCATCCATGCAGGCAGCGATTGCTTTGCCCAATCAGCAACTGGTGTGCGCTGGTAGCCGTCAACGACCACCACGGTGCCATCAGCTTCGCGTTCGATCTTGTCTGCCGGCAGCTTGGTCTTCAGCACCAAGTCTGGATCGTGCACGATGTCAGCCAATGCGCTAACGGCTGGTGTCAGCAGCTCCAGTTCGCGCACGCGGGCTTCAAGATCTGCGATGCGCTGATCCTTTTCTGTAGTTGCCTCGCGGAACTGTTGCTCTAGCGCTTGCTTGGCTTCTTGGTATTTGCCTTGTGTTTCTAGCTGCTGCTGTTCATAGTTGCGCTTGAACTCCAGCAGCTCATCCACATTGACGCCATCAGGCGCCTTGGATTTCTTGGCAGCACGCAGTTCAGCGATCAGCTCTTGGTTTTTGCGCTCTAGTGCTTCAACGCTGCGCTGCAACGCTTCGGCATCAACCGCAGGAGCCGCAGGCTCTTGGGTCTGGTTTTCTTCGGACATGAATAACCCGCAGGGTTAAGTGCAACCGTAGGCTATCACTTACGCTTGCGCTTGCGGCTTTTTCCGGCTTTTGCGTACGCGATTGCTACTGCCTGCTTTTGTGGCTTGCCGGCTTTCATCTCTTTGCGGATGTTTTGAGATATCACATCCTGCGACTTGCCCTTCTTCAACGGCATACCGCCAGTCCTCAACACCTGTTAGCAGTGTAGAGCCATCAGCTGTTGCCCAGCCGCGATCGGTGTACTTAGCTGGCACCCATGCTTCACCGATCAGAGCCTCTACAGGATCACTGCTGATGGTGTAGATACCTTCGCTGCGGAAATGCCTAAGGCTTGGCAGGTCCATATCGTGCACGCAGTTGCTCCAGCGTAAGCTCTGAGCCGTCATCCCGCACCAAGCGTGCAATGGCTTCTTTGGGGCCGTATTTATTGGATAGCTTACGGAAGTACGGCACCTTTTTGGCACCAAGCGCTTTTGCTTGTGTCTGCAGGTCTTGTTTCGCTAGCCATTCACCGTAGGTTTGATCAGCTGGCACCTGGCCTTGCGCTGATGCACGCTTTGCCGGTGGCGGCGGCGCGAAACCGAGCGCATCGTAGTCGATCACTGGCACTGTCGTTGATCGGCAGTTGAAGTGTTGCGGTGGTGTTGGACCTTTGCCATATTCAAACTCTTTACCATCCAATGCACGACAAATGCTGCTGGTGCGGGTATCCAATGTGGCCACATATTTATAGCGTTGAGTAATGTCTTGATTTGCTTCATACACCTGCTGCGATGCGCTGTTGGCTACTTGATTGACGCTAGTGCGTATTAGGGTCAAGATTTGATTGTCGGCCACTGCTGTTGCTTGGCCGCCGGCTTGCGCCAGTTGCCGTGCGGTGCGTGCGGTTTCGCCAAACTCAAGGTTGCCGATCAAGCGCTTTGCAATTTCCGGTGTCGGCTCACCCGTCAGCAACCCTTGGCGTACCACCTGACTGAAGCGCTCACCGGAATCAATGGCGATACCGCGAAATGCTTTTTCTACCACTTGCCCATTGGGCAATGTGATCATCGTGCCTTGCGCTGCGGTGAGGCTGAATGTTTGCGGTGCACCTTGCACAGCGGCAAATAGGTCATCCGATAATGCAACCACATTGATCTGCGTTGGATCTGTGGTGACGACCGCCTGCGCAAATTGCGGGCTGATTTCTACAGTGCGCACTGCATTGCGTTGGCCTGGCGGTAATGCAAGCGCCAGTTGCTCGGTGACAAATTCCGACTGCAGTTCTGCCAAGCCTTGCAGCTCTAATGCAGTTAGCTCCGTTGCATCACCAGCCCATGTGGCGAGGCTGCCTTTCAACTGCGCAAGGATCGCCCGCAACCGTGCTGCCTTGACAGGTGCTGCTAGCTCATCAATCGTGCGCAGCTGGTTTACTGCATCAATGATGATGTCGTTGTAAGCATTGATGAGCCGCCGCGCAACGCTATTGCTATACCTGTTTAGGTCGATGGCATTACGGTATAGCGCCTCTGGTGTGCTCATTGTTCAATGCCAAGATCTTCTGGGTTGTAGCCAGAACGGATGCTGACATTAGCGCCGCGGCTCAGTGCACTACCAACAAGTGATGCAAAGGCGTCATAACCATTTTGGCCGTCTTCCATCAATGTGATCTGATCTACCTCATCTGCCTTGCCATCTTTGTACCAAGTGACGCGCACAATGGCTAGGATCTCCGGCGGCAGCACTGAAATGTGATAATCCAGCGTCTGCTTACGCGGGCGCTTGGGCTCAATCATAATCATCGCATCAACCAACCTGTCGGTTATCCAGTCCAGCAGTCGGTAGATCAAGTCCCGCATTAGCGGTCGCCTCAAGCTCCTCATCCACGTTAAAGTCATCGCCCAGCACTTCGCCATCGGCTAGGTTCTGCAGCAGTGTTTCCTGCGTGATGGTGCCAGCGGTGTAAAGCTGCAGCAGGCTTTGCACATCCTGCGGCTCAAGGCGTGAACCAAGGAAATCACGGTTGACAAGGCAGCTGCCAGCTGCTGCTTCATTGCCGAGGTACTGCGCATGAAACTGCAGGCAGTTGTCGATCATGTCTTGCATGTTTTGCGCGATCACCATCATGGTGCTGTCGCCTTGGCTGCGATCAATGCGTTTTGCTTCGGCGGTTTCTGCGCTGAGCTTCTGGCCAAGCACTGCGGACAAGCCGAGTTCATTGATCTGCGCTGCAAGCTGCTCAAGCCGGCGGAATTGATAGTCAAAGCTCTTGCCATCGGGCTCGATGTATTCTGCACGCCCTTCTGCTGGAAATGCAATAGCTTCACCGGGACCAGCTGATACCTCTTCAGCGCTAGATGGAAAGCCGTAGAACGCTAGCATCGGCACTGCAGAGATGTGTAGCTGGTTATCAAGGTCTGATTGGATTTGATATGCCTTAAGATTCAGCTCTGCGATATCTTCCAGCGGCGGTCGTGATTCCATGTAACCAACGCGGCCGCTATATGCCACGCTGAATGGAATCTCACTCAAACTAGTGGTGCCTTCATCCACCAGTTCAAACTCACCGCTGTCTTGCTTTTGATGCAGCTGGAATTCACCAGGCGTCAGCAGGCGGATCTGCTCAACTACCTTCTCGCCGTATTCACCATCCGGTACGTTGACGTGCTCAAGCAGGCGCAATTGCGTCAATACCTGCTGGCCTTCTTGCTGCTCTGATCGCCAGCCGAGGATTTCACGCGGCGTATATGCCACCCAATACGGGCGTCCATTGCCATCACTTGGAGCATCCACCAGTACACCAATGTGGCCATAACGGATCATCTTGCGAGTGGTTTCGTATGTCCAGACGTTGAGGTCATTGCCGAGCATGTCAACATCAAACAACTGCTCGCGGATCACGTCTGCAGTGTCATCAAGCCTGACGGGCTTGCGCGTGAGCATACCGG
>Ga0208149_1000708_pt1 | contig 12760 bp, 14 predicted proteins | sample DEB08_DNA_15_FD_184533 | JGI IMG/M metagenome (GOLD analysis project Ga0208149, IMG submission 184533) | Aqueous microbial communities from the Delaware River and Bay under freshwater to marine salinity gradient to study organic matter... | ecosystem: Environmental > Aquatic > Marine > Coastal ... | reverse complement strand
CACAGACCTAGAGTCAGCACTCATCAACATCCTGTTGAACATGAAGGGCGATGCCGACGAGAAAGGCCAAGCCAGTGACGTCAGCATGGACGCAGTCAAACAGATCATGAGCAACACCGGTTACCCAGCATTCAACTATGACGTGTTCAAGAGGATCTATGACGCGGATGGTGACCTGAAGAATGTAGTGGCAGACTTTGACAATGAGAAGATCGTCGTGAAGACGGACCAAGAAGCAGAGGACAATCCAGAGATGGACTACGACGACCAGGGTTCGACCGATGTTGTCAAGAAGATGGCCAAGTCTGCAATGAACAGAAGAAAATAACTTCAAGCCTACACAAATAATTAATAGTATGAATTCATACATCAACATTGGTAATCTCAATACTATCAATGCAGAGTTATCCAACTACTGCAATTCGGCATGTCCGATGTGTCCACGCTTTGACCTTGAACTTAATCTAATAAAAGAGATAACAAACAACTCACACACCAGCCTAGAAATAATCAAGGACAAAATAGGAAATAAGGTATTGTCCAATTTACAAAGATTTTATTCATGCGGAGTGTTGGGGGACGGAGCGATGAATCCTGAGTGCGTGGAGATATATGATTATGTCAAAACTTCTGGAACCTCTAGTACATCTCTAAACACGAATGGAGGCCCCAGGAACACGGACTTCTGGCGAGCACTGGCGGAGACGGGTACCCGCGTGGTGTTTGCAATAGACGGCTTGGAGGACACAAATCATTTGTACAGAAGGAACGTCAAATGGGACAGACTGATTGAGAATGTACAGGCCTTTATTGGCGCAGGTGGAAAAGCAGATTGGGATTTCCTAGTGTTCAAACACAACACTCATCAAATCGAAGAAGCAGAAGCACTGTCTAAGAAACTAGGTTTCAAAAGTTTTATTAAAAAAGAAACCACAAGGTGGGATGACTTCGACAGCGATGGCAATTGGATACAGAGAACATCAATACAGATAGGTGACTACGCACTAGAAAAAGTCGAAAGAGAGACCGATGACTCAGGACTAGATGCCACACAAAAACATCAAGTCAACGATACTTTCAAAACTAGAAAGATAGACTGTTGGTCATATCATAACACAAAAAGCGAAATATACATAGCGGCAAACGGAGACGTCAGTCCATGCTGTTGGTTGGGAGATCTAAAGATACATGAAGCCAAAAACATAATAGATGATTATGAAAAAATCAACATAAACCACACCACTCTCGAGGAGATACTGGGCGGAGAGTTCTTCAGGGATTTGGCAAGAGGCATACAAGGTGAACAAGATGCTTATCGTCTGCAGACTTGTTATCACACGTGTGGGGTAGCCAATGCCTAAGACCTATTGCTCTTTTCCATTCCAACACCAGTATGTGCATATGTCTGGATCAGTGAGACTATGCTGTGCCACCATGGAGAACGCCACAGACAAAAAAGGCAACAGGATGCACATGAATAACGATTCGTTGCAGAAGGCATGGAACAGCGACTACATGAAAAATGCAAGGCTCAAAATGAAGAATGGAGAAGTTCTGGAGGCCTGTACCAAGTGTATGGATCAAGAGGCACGTGGTTACCAATCCATGAGGGATGACCATGGGGAAGAAGAGAATCTTAAGAAAGTAAATGCAGATGGATCAATGGACACAATGCCTCACTCGATGGAGTTGCACTTTGGGAACGTTTGTAACCTAAAATGCAAGATGTGTGCCCAGGACTATTCGAATCAGATTGGCAAAGAGCTTTTAAAAATTGGAGAGAAAGACAAAGACTTTCTAAAGTGGGTACAAAAACAAAGTGGCAATGTCAATAACTGGACCAATAACCTGTCAGTGGAGTACACTTGGTTCCAAAATGAAAAAACTAAAAGAAGACTTATTGAATATGTGAGTGAACATATTACACTATTGACAATAATAGGTGGCGAGCCGACAGTCATACCTGAGTTCTATGAGCTCTTAGATTATTGCTACGAGAACGACACACTCAAAGACAAAGTCATAACGATAGTAACCAATCTCACAAATACCAATCCTAAGATGACAAAGTGGCTACCAGAAATGAAAAGTTGGAACATATGGGCCAGCCTAGACGGCATAGGAGAAGTCACGGAGTACATACGGTATCCTAGCAATTTCAAAAAAGTCACGGACAACCTAAACTTCTACAAGCAAATGCTATCAGAACACGGAAATGGATCAATAACATTCAGTCCTGCGATACAACTGTTGAACATACATCAATTGGACGACATGTTGAAATGGTTCATAGATTTCTCAGACGGGACCTGGGGGGATAAAATCAATATCTCCTGGAATGCACAGGTGTGGTATCCTCGCATATGCAATTACGACACAGCACCAAGGGACTACAGATTGAAGGTGGCGGACAAGTTAGATAAAAGTGTTGAGTACTTTGAAAAATACAAAGGCATATCATACTTCTACAACACACAGATAGAAAACCTACGTGTTGATCACCTTGATCCAGAGACAGAAATCTACTTACAAAAATCTTTCATGAGGTACAACGACACGCAGGACAAACACAGGAATTGCACAACTTGGCGTGAACTTTTGCCCGACCTAGAACAGTCTTTGACAAAATCACTAAAGTAATATACAATATGTCTATGAAAATACCAAAAGATGTTCTTGATGACAAGGGCATCACATACAATCAGAAGTATCCATACGGTGAACTGGCAAGGGTAACAAAGAATCACAAACGTCACTATGAGACACCAGACGGCAGACAGGTGCCCAGTGTGACCACTGTGTTGAGTGCCACCAAGGACATGACACACCTACACGCATGGCGCAAAAGGATTGGGGTGGAGAAGGCACAACAGATCACAACAGAGTCGGCAAACATTGGAACGGTGATGCACCGAAGCCTCGAGAAGCACGTGAAAGGTGAGGATCGTACCCCGGGATCAAATCTCATACAGCAGAAGGCACACAAGATGGCCAACGTGATCATTGACAACGGTTTGAACAATGTCTCAGAAGTGTGGGGATCAGAGGTATCACTTTACTATCCAGAACTGTACGCAGGCACAACAGACCTGGTTGGTGTGTACAAGGGAGAACCTGCCATTATGGATTTCAAACAGGCAAGACGTCTGAAGAAGAAAGAGTGGGTAGAAGATTACTATCTGCAACTGGTGGCCTATGCAGAAGCACACAACAAGATGTATGACACACAGATCAAGACGGGCCGTATCTTTATATGCACACAGAACAACGAATATCAGACATTTGACATAGACAACTACGATCACTGGGTGGGACAGTGGTACGCCAAACTGGAAGAGTATTATAAAAAGATACTTTAAATGCCCAAAGCGGGTTTGGATCACTGTATAAATACAGTAAATGTTAACAAAATTTAAAGGAAATTATTAATCGTGCCAATTGTTTCAATCTCGAGAATTCAGCATAGGAGAGGTAAACGAACAGATCTACCGCAACTGGCCGCGGGTGAACTGGGTTGGGTCATAGACGAGCAGAGATTATTCATAGGAAACGGCACAGTATCAGATGGTGCTCCAGCGGTGGGCAACACAGAGATAGTTACATCAGGCAGTTCAGCATTCACATCAGCATTAAGCCATACCTACAAAGGTTACTTAGGTGATAGCACACCCGTTGGCACGTCACAACAAAGGACCACAGGCAATAGATTAGACGACTATGTTTCTGTAAAAGACTTCGGTGCAACAGGTGATGACAGCACGGCAGACGTGACGGCCATACAGAACGCAATAGATGAGATATACACGGACACAGACAAGGACGACACTAGATCGAGAAGAACACTTTTCTTCCCAGCAGGCACTTACAGGATCAATGCCGCACTGAAAATACCACCATACGCACACTTGGTTGGTGAAGGTCCAGACAAGACCATAATCAGAAATTCAGGCAACAACGCTGTGATGGTAACACAGGACGACGAAGGAAACGTTGGTGCCAACATTGGTAACTCAGGTGCAACAACACCTACACAGATACAGATATCAAACATGACATTGAGAAACACAGTAGCCTATGGCGGTATGTCCATAGACAGAACAACAAAGGCTTACTTCAATAATGTGAAGTTCCAAGGATCTTATGCATCAGGTGGATCAGATGTTTCAACATCAAAAGGAATAACTGTTAATGATTCTACTGTTGCACTCAAAACAACAAACGTAATATTCAACCAATGCCAGTTCACAAAATTTGCTAGATTAGTTGACATCAGTTTTGACGCAACCAACATGAGATTTCATGACTGTGATTTCTCAACTGCCTACTATGGTGCATTGGTTGGTGCAGAAATGGATGGTAGCACAGCAGGTTTGATAGATGGTCCAAGAGACATACACTTCGCTAATTCTAGTTGGAGTGACATAGGACAACAAGCGATCTGGGTCAAACCAACAGCGGGTGCTGACACAGGTGTTGGACCAAGAAACATAATCTCAAATGCAAATTACTATGCGAAAACGGTTGCCAACAACTTCGAGGGTGTTGGGTCTATCAGAGAAGTTCCTGTGTTACAGTTCGACAACGACGAGTGTACTTCAACTCTTGATTTCTTTGAGAGATCAGATTTGAGACAGGCAGACGGCAGTTCAGAACTCAACGCCGCTCCAGAATTACAGGGCATTGGAAGACAGACCAAGCCAATAAGATCATTCACAATGAACGACAACCAATCATCGGCCGCCACCATAAGAGAATATCCCGGACTTAATGCAAAGGGAATGACAATTGATTACAAGATAGAGAGGGGAGGAGACACACGTGTGGGAAGGATGGACATCTCATCAGATGGAACCAACATCGCATACGATGACAACTCCGTTGACAGTAACGCAGACTTGGGCGTTGACCTGATAGCGGCTCTCGACAACAAGGACTCAACAGCAGGTAATGAAACAATCAAGTTCCAATACCAGACCACCAGCACGGGTAACACCGCCGTTATCAATTACCAAGTGACAATCTTGGCATAAACTTCACAAACAGATAGACAGAAAACTTTTTTTGTCGTAATATTAGTACATTATAAAAACACACAACGACGTTGTGATTTTATTCGTATGACAGGTAGCAGACAAAGACAAAAAAAGTTAAACACACGGATTTAGATAAATATGGATACAACAAAAACAAAAATCAAACACAAAAAATACAAAACCTTAATGCCAAACACCAACTCTAGTACGATCAAAGTTCAAAAAAGAGATGGCAGGTTGGAGGACCTTGACATAAACAAAATCCATTTCGTCGTTGAAGAGGCGTGTGAAGGTCTGTCTGGAGTGTCATCGTCACAGATTGAGATGAACGCCAACATACAGTTCTATGATGGCATGACAACCAAGGACATACAAAATGTTCTGGTACGTTCAGCAAATGATTTAATAAGTTTAGAAGCACCAAACTATCAATATGCCGCGGCCAGACTGCTTTCATATGATGTGAGGAAGGAAGCACACGGCCAGTACGAATACATTCCATTATTGAAACTGATCCTAAGGAACATCAGATCAGGTGTGTATGACAAAGGCATACTAGACAAGTATTCAAAGACAGAAATTAAGAAATTCAACACGTGGATCAAGAGAGACAGAGATCTCAAATTCACATACGCAGGACTTAGACAGATCTGTGACAAGTACCTTGTGCAGGACAGAAGCACAGGACAACTGTACGAGACACCACAGGACATGTACATGATGATCGCGGCCACACTGTTTGCGGAGTATCCAACAAAGACGAGGATGAGTTATGTGAAGAAATATTACGATGCGATATCACTGCACAAGATAAACATTCCAACGCCAGTGATGGCAGGAGTAAGAACACCTATCAGACAGTTTGCAAGTTGTGTGCTTGTCGACAGTGACGATACACTCCCTTCAATCTTTTCAAGCGATATGGCGATTGGTTTATACGTTGCCAGAAGGGCAGGCATAGGGATCAACGCAGGACGTATCAGAGGCATCAACAGCAAGATTAGGGGAGGGGAGGTCCAACACACAGGTGTGATTCCGTTCCTAAAGAAATTCGAATCAACTGTGAGATGTTGCACACAGAATGGTGTGCGTGGCGGAAACGCAACGGTGCACTTCCCAATATGGCACCCAGAGATCGAAGACATCCTAGTACTAAAAAACAACAAAGGCACAGAGGACAACAGAGTGAGACGTATGGACTACTCCATACAGATATCAAAACTGTTCTACGAGAGATTCATGAACGAGGAAGACATCACACTTATCTCTCCACACCAGGCCCCAGGATTGTATGAGGCATTCGGTACAGAAGATTTTGACGACTTGTACTTGAAGTATGAAGCAGACAAAACAATTCCAAAGAAAACGGTTCCAGCACAGGATCTATTCTTTGACCTGTTGAAGGAAAGAGCAGAGACAGGCAGGATCTACATAATGAACCTTGACCACTGTAACTCGCACAGCAGTTTTAAAGACAAAGTTTCAATGAGTAACCTGTGTCAAGAGATCACATTGCCAACCACACCCATTCAAGACATACACGACGAGCAGGGAGAGATCGCACTGTGTATCCTTTCAGCGGTCAACGTTGGTTCACTGAATGACTTGGGTGAACTGGAAAACATCTGTGACCTTAGTGTCAGGGCACTGGAACAGATAATTGATTACCAGGACTATCCAGTGAAGGCCGCGGAAGTCTCAACAAAGAAAAGAAGAAGTTTGGGTATAGGTTACATCGGACTGGCACACTACCTAGCCAAGAACGGTGTCAAGTATTCAGATCCAAAAGCATGGGATCTAGTTGACAGACTCACGGAGGCATTCCAATACAATCTCCTGAGAGCGAGTTGCAACATAGCAATGGAGAAAGGCAAGTGTGAGGGATTCGAAAGAACAAAATACGCAGACGGCCTACTACCAATTGATCACTACAAAAAAGAAATTGACGAGATAGTACCACACAAACAGAGAATGGCGTGGGAGAGCCTGAGGAAAGACATTGCCAAGTATGGACTAAGACACAGCACACTGTCAGCACAGATGCCAAGTGAGAGCAGTTCCGTGGTTTCAAACGAAACAAACGGCATTGAGCCACCGAGAGCATTGATGGCCATCAAGAAAAGCAAGAAAGGTCCTCTGAAGCAGATAGCACCAGGGTTCCCCAAACTAAAGAATGATTACACTCTACTATGGGATATGCCTGACAACACAGGTTACATCAATGTTGTTGCCATGATGCAGAAGTATTTCGATCAAGCAATATCAGGCAACTGGTCATACAATCCATTACATCATGAGAACAACGAAGTGCCTCTGTCAGCGATGGCACAGGACATGCTGACAGCATACAAGTATGGTTGGAAGACCAGTTACTATCAGAACACATACGATTTCAAAGGGGAGGAAGAGGACGTACAACCAGCGGGCATTGCCGCACAACTGGAAGACGATGGTGAGGATGTTATCCTCGAACCTGAAAATCCTGCTGAACAGATAAGTACTGCCGCAGACGACGACGGTGAGTGCGACGCCTGTACAATCTAACATCGAAGAATTATTATGACGAAAACAGTTTTTAACCAGGGGAAAGTTGACTTCACTAAACAGCCTATGTTCTTTGGCGAGGACGGTGGTGTACAGAGATACGACAACTTCAGATATCCACAGTTCGACAAGTTGAACCAGACCATGTTGGGTTACTTCTGGAGACCTGAAGAGGTTTCACTCCAGAAGGACAGAGCGGACTTTATGAACTTCAGACCAGAACAGAAACACATATTCACAAGTAATCTAAAGTATCAAACACTGTTAGACAGTGTGCAGGGCAGAGGACCAAGCCTAATGTTCTTGCCATACGTTTCAAATCCAGAACTGGAAGGTTGCATTGTGACGTGGGATTTCTTTGAAACAATACACTCAAGAAGTTACACACACATCATGAAGAACGTGTACTCAGATCCAGCGGAGGTGTTTGACACAATACTGGAAGACAAGGAGATCCTGAAGAGAGCAAAGAGCGTGACGCACGAATACGACAAGTTTGGTAAGATGGCATTGGATCATGCGGTTGGCAAGAAAGTGGACATGCTTGAACTGAAGAGGCAACTGTACCTGGCAATGAACACAGTAAACTTGCTTGAAGGATTGAGATTCTACATATCATTCGCTTGTACATTCGCATTTGGTGAACTGAAACTAATGGAAGGTTCAGCAAAAATACTCTCATTGATCGCAAGGGACGAAGCGACACACCTCAACCTGTCCACACACGTGATCAAGGCCTGGCAGAAAGGCGATGACGCAGAGATGACCAAGGCCATGAAGGGCACTGAGAAGACAGTGATACAGATGTTCAAGGACTGTGTTGAAGAAGAGAAGGCATGGGCCAAGTACCTGTTCAAGGATGGATCCATCATTGGCTTGAACGAGAAACTGTTGGGCAACTACGTTGAATGGATCGCCAACAAGAGACTGAGGGCACTGGGATATGATCCCATATACGACGTGTCAGCATCGGCCAACCCACTACCATGGACCACACACTGGCTGTCAAGCAGAGGCATGCAGGTTGCACCACAGGAGACAGAGGTGGAAAGTTACATCTCGGGTGGTATAAAACAAGACGTCAAAAAAGGCCAATTCAGCAAATTTAAGTTATAATCACAGCGGTTTTTGGCATCCATAAATACTCGTATGCCAAGGATATCAAGAGACAAAATAGATCTAGCCGCGACAGGACACGGCTGTGATGCTACAGCAGGATGCATAGCAACAGCGAGGAGTGTGTATATTAATGGCAAGCGGGTGCTAAGACCTGGTGATCGACTACTACCACACACTATTCTTATATGTGGTGAAAGGTGTTATTGTCTAAATCATCCAGCCAAGGTGAACAGAGGTTCATTCACGGTGTTCGCAGAGGGCAAGCCGGTGGCCAGGAAGGGAGACTCAGCGGACAGGGGTAGGATGATACATGGATCGCCTGATGTCTTCGCAAACGGATTCTAACAATGGCTGTCAATAAAGGATTATTAACACTGGTAGAGAATGAACCAAACTTCTCGAACCAGGCATTAGAGAACGCAGTCGACACACTGAAAGTTGGATGGGTCATAAAAAGCAGTGATCTTGACACAGCCATACAGGACAACACAGTGCTGACCACGTCACAGAAGAATGACCTCAAGGACGATATCAACAACATCGCACACATAAACCTAGGCAGGGTGTTGGGAGATCTGATAAGGCACAGTGCAACCATCATCGATGGTTCTATAATACCGGGAGATCCTACCATTACAGGAACGCCCGAAGAACAAGGGCAAGGATCGTTTTTAGAGATATTACAGGCAGTACAAAGCATACAAGTTTCCATACCCGAACTTTACGGTGTGCCAGCATCAGAAAAATCTCGAGGCGTGAATGATCACCTGGGCACCCTCAACAACATTTTCACAACGACAGAGGACAGTTCAGCACCTGTGTTCACATCACTGTTGGAATCAATCAATTTCATAGTGACAGCCAACCTAGCCACAGAGACGGCACTGGAGACTGCATACGACGATCTCAAGAATTTCATCAACGGCGTGGTTGCGGACTCGACGGATTTCCAACAGACGCTGGACACGTTCGCCACTGCTGTGGCAACGGCACACACCAATTTCAACAACGCCATGGCGGCGGAACCATACCTCACACACCGGAACAACCTGATCGCACAGCGGGAGAAGATCAACGTGCAGGTGTCCCTGGAGAACAGCAACATCACTGGCATCAGGAACTACCTATCGTCACTGTCAAACAACATAGCATACACATCATTGGCCGAAGACGACACGCTGAGGCAGTTGATGAGCACTGTGGCACAGAACACAAACTGGCAGAACTACTTCAACAACTACGAGACAGAGAAGGCCAACCTAAATCCAATATACACCATTGACACAGACTCAGACAAGAGTGCTGTCATAGACCAAGTGCTGGCGGACAGTGGACTACCTGATGTCACTGACGCGACTGACCTGGCGGCGGTGGCGGCCAAGGCACAGCGTGACTCTAGGATAGACACCGCCAACTATGACAGGTACACTGTGGAACAGCAGATCACCAAGAGCTGTGAACAGTTGGGCATCACAACGGCCAACAGGACCATAATTGCCTTGAGTGGCACATTGTTGCGTAACATGAACCAACATGATCGTGACGAGATAGCCAGACAACTAGATCTCAACGAATCTGCTAATACTTTAAGTTAAGAATCTTCTTTGATTTCAACGCAACCGATCTCTATCAGTTCGTATGGTTGCTGGTATGTTGCGAACACGTCAGTCATAGCATAGAAACGATAGGCCGCCATCTCTTCGCATTTGGCCAGCTCTTGATAGATCACCTGCTCACTGTCGTTGTAGTTGGTGCACTCAACGGCACCGTTGACTAGGAAACACATGGTTGCAAACAATTTGTACATAGCATTATTTAAGTGGTCCGTTCTGTTGCAAGGTGGACCAAACCCCTGAAATTATTGGTTATTACGCCGCTAATCTCAATTCAGAAGTGCCAACTGTTAAGTCAGCAAATCCTAATGCTCTTTTGTTTGCATTTAAAAACTGGACGTTACCTCGTGCCTACTGGATAAACTCCTGAGATCTTTACACACCCGTCGAAACCAAGTACACCCCCGGAAGGGATTACATAAGCCACCTAGTAATAAATTGGTGGAGGTGAGGAGAGTCGAACTCCTGTCCGAAATGTTTATTTCATCTCAATCAACATTTACAAATATAATTATACCTTAAGGTTGACGTTCTGTCAACTTTGTGCTAAATTAGTTTATATGCCAAAAAACAGAATATTCAAGATCACTGAGGGGACCGAGACCAAAGAGGTCGAGGCCTTGTCCTACAAGAAGGCCGTGAAATCATATCAGGGCGGTTCTAAAGCCAAGATGATAACTATCGAGTGGATGACCAAGGGTGGAGAGCTCTTCGTCAAAGACCAGAAGTTACCACTAGGTAGAAAGAAAAAGATAGGACGTTAGACGACAAGTGAAGACGAGCAAGAACCCATTAATAAAATTACTAGTAAAAGCCAGAATGACATGGGCCGACATACGTGGACACCACGGCAAGGTCTGGGACTACGAGCCCGGTGAGTACTACATGGGCAGACACGCGGGACACCGTAAACACGAGAAGAGACACAAGATCAAATGACCAAGGTGATGTGGACTATCTTCGCTGTTTACACATCAGTTTTCATTTACGGTTGCATCACCCTAATCTAAACACTAGCACTTTACTACACACACCTATCACCTAAATAATAGTGTGCCCAAGCCAAAAACCAGGACCTCTTATTGGTCCAAGATCAGGAAGAAGGCGCCAAAGGTTCCAGACATAACCTGTCCAAACATAGATGCTATATTGAACAGGCTGGAGAAGTTGGTGGGCAGAGACCTCACGAAAGCACAGTACAAGATAATAGAACGCAAGATGGAGAAACTGCGTGTGGCCAATGAGCAGTTGCGTGAATCCGGCATCTACTGGCATGATGCCTGCAGGGAGACCGTGAGGGACCTGCTTGGCAAGAAGAAGATGAGGTAGTTAGTGTTATGTGGAAAGTACTCGTAGTCATATGCACCCTAGGTAATCCCTGCACCCTGTTCGAGGAAGACCCGATCAAGTGGTACAAGACCGAAGCGGAATGCATGGAAGCGGCTGATATCAAAGCAATTCACATGGTGAAAACATTCAAAGACTACGGATATTACATCGACAGCGAGGCACACTCCTGCCTGTATGTTGCACAAAACAACGAAGCCTAGTTTGGCATATAAGTATGGCCAACAAACATTTCCTTTGATTTGAAATCGTTGAAAGATCCACTACAGTGTAGATTGCGTTGATCCCAATAGATCAAACTTCCTGGTTGCCAATGGATCACTTCATACACACTCACTTTTCTTAACTCATAGGGATCACAATGTGTGAAATATCTTTCTCGCATTGAATCTTCGATGCTATTCTTGTCATGACCAAACTCGGTTTCGTTGAAAATGATAGTGCTGGCAGATGAAATGGTATCCTGTTTTCCGTCCACCTTGTAAGGGATCAACCAACTGATACAAGGTTTTCCTTGCTTGTTGTTTTTTTCAACATGATACTCGTCACTGTGTATAAAGTAAGGTTTCACACTTTCAGCATACATACCAAATATTGAACGAATTTTGTCATCTCCCAAACACTTTTTGACTGTTGAAAAAATGTTCTGTTGGAACCACTGTTCTGCTTCATGGTTATTTTCGTCGATGCCGTAGCAATTGAGCCTATCATCTCCGGTCATGGTCCATCGTTGAAAGTATTCCTGCCATTCTTCCATTTTTGCAGGATCGAAAACGTTGGGAATAATTCCACCAATCTTGTTTGATACGGTTGACATATGATAGTTCTATGCTATAATTATACAGTATTTTCAGGTATTATCCTATTGTTGGACCCAATCTGTTGATACATCATATAATCAATTGGAGAAAAAATATGACCAACAAAGTAAAAATGCTCCTTGACGTGGTAAACGAAGTCAAGAAAGAAGCACCAGAGGATGTTCCAAACTGGAACAGCAAATTGGCAGAAGCCAAAGTAAATCTACAGAATCAAATAGCAAAAGGCAGACTGTTGCCTAGGGGTGTGGAAGACCATCCATTGGAACACTTCGCATTCAACTAT
>Ga0208149_1000699_pt1 | contig 12786 bp, 15 predicted proteins | sample DEB08_DNA_15_FD_184533 | JGI IMG/M metagenome (GOLD analysis project Ga0208149, IMG submission 184533) | Aqueous microbial communities from the Delaware River and Bay under freshwater to marine salinity gradient to study organic matter... | ecosystem: Environmental > Aquatic > Marine > Coastal ... | reverse complement strand
CGAGATGGAGGCGCTCACCGGAGCATCCGTGGGTGCCCTGGCGGTCATCGACATGGTGAAGGGAGTGGACCGGTCGGCGATGATCGATGAGGTCGTCCTCATGGAAAAGTCCGGAGGTCGTTCCGGCCATTACGTACGAGACGAGTCCGCGTGACCTATCGCGCTCTCGTCATCACCTCATCGAACCGGGCCGCGCGAGGCGAGTGGGAGGACACGTCCGGACCCATCCTTGTGGCAGGACTGCAGGACCTCGGGCTGGAGGTTGTCGGGCCACGCGTCGTTGCCGACGGCGAGCCGTTTCGGGCCGCACTCGAGCAAGGAGTCGCCGAGGCTTTCGATTTGATCGTGACCACGGGTGGTACCGGCCACACACCGCAGGACGTCACTCCCGAAATGACACGCAGTGTGATCGAGCGCGAGTCCCCGGGCTTGGCGGAAGCGGTGCGCAGTTACGGAGTCTCTGCAGGTATTGCGACGGCGATTTTGTCCAGGGGAGTCGCCGGAATTGCGGGAAGCACCCTCGTGGTCAACCTGCCCGGATCCCCCGGTGGTTGCCGGGACGGCATCGCCGCGCTCGGCCCGGTCCTGCCGCACGCGCTCGACCAAATTCACGGGGGGGACCACACCCGCTCGCCCTGAGACACAGTTGCGACCCGTTGTTCATCTCACGTTCAGCACGGGTTCGGCCGTGAGTTAGGCAGCCATCACCCAGCGGCTACGCGCCCGTTGTCGGGTGGCCCGTGCTGGGAACCGGTCACCTGCTCGTATGTGACGACCCCGCGGACCCACTGCCCCTGTCGGTTGCCCAATACGCCTTGCGGCTTGCGGGTCAGGGTGCACTGGAGACGTACGGCCTCACGCCACTTCCCGAACCCGTGAGAATCAAGACATTTGAGCCCTTGAAGGTCACCATCGCTGAAGCGAACTAGGTGAGCCTTCTTTTTGCGCTGTGGTGCGATGCCCGTTTGGGCGAGCTAGGCGTGAGACGTGCGGTAGCGGTCCCACGACTGGTGGATTTCGATCTCCGCCTCTGAGCGCCCCACCCAGGTAGCACCTTCTACTGACTTGCCGGGCTCGAGGTCTTTGTAGACCTCGAAGAAGTGCTGGATCTCCAGTCGATCGAATTCGGCAACGTGATGGATATCCCGCACGTGCTCCATTCGCGGATCACCGGCGGGGACGCACAAGACCTTGTCGTCTCCACCCGCCTCATCGGTCATGCGAAACATCCCGACGGCTCGACAGCGGATCAAAACGCCGGGGAAGGTGGGTTCCTGCACGAGAACGAGGGCATCGAGTGGATCTCCGTCGAGGCCGAGTGTGTCGTCGATGTAGCCGTAGTCATGGGGGTACCGAGTGGACGTGAACAGCATCCGATCCAGCCGAATCCGGCCAGTCTCGTGATCCATCTCGTACTTGTTCCTACTGCCCGCGGGGATTTCGATCGTTACATCGAACTCAAGGGGTTCCACTGCCACCCCTTTCGTGGGAGACGATGCTGGCCGAGGGTTGATGACCTCTGCGTAGGGTAGTAGCAAACACGGAAGGGTCGAATCGTGCAGCCAGCAAGAACGAGGTCCCGAAGCCTCGCTGCGGTGCTCTCGCCCGTTGCGGCCCTCGCGCTCGCACTCCCGCTGGCGCTTCCTGCCGAGGCTGCCGACAGCCTCCCGTCACCGTCACCGTCACCGTCATCCACTCCGTGGTCCGCCGTATCGGCAGATGGGGGCGCCGTTCCCACGCCGAGCGCGGTCCGTTCCCGGATCGACGATCTGGCCCAGCAGAAATCCTTGAAGCGATCAGGCGTCGTGGTTGTCGACCCGGGAACCGATCAAGTTCTTTACGGCAAGCAGGTATCCCGGGCCCTCATTCCGGCATCGGTCACCAAGATCTTGACCGCCGCCGCTGCTGTGGAAGTCCTGGGGGCGAGCACGCGCCTTGCGACCAGAACGACAGAACAAGCCAACGTGGTGTATCTGATCGGCGGCGGAGACGCCACGCTGCCTCGATCGCTTGCATCGGATGCGCAGCCCAACGGCCCGGCTTCCCTCAGGCGCCTGGCCCGGAGCACCGCCACTGCTCTTGGGGGGACCACCAAAGTCGATGTCGTCTTCGATGACTCCTTGTTCACCGGGCGTCCACTCGGACCCGGCTGGGCGAAAAGATTCCCGAACGCAGGGGTGGCCGCTCCCGTGTCGGCACTGATGATCGATCAAGGTCGAAAGTCTCGATCGAGTCGCGCACGGGTTGCCGATCCTGCCAAGCGCGCGGCTCAGGTTTTCGCCAACATTTTGGAAAACCGGGGAGTATCGGTTGGACGAGTCTCGCGTGGACGTGCACCCGATGCGGCCAAGGAACTGGCGATGGTCGAATCCGCCACGATCGCGGAAATGGTGCAGCGCATGCTCACTGAATCTGACAACGACGTCGCGGAGTCACTCGGGCATCTCGTCGGCAAGGAGCTTCTCAACGATGGTTCCTTCGCTGGCGGAGCCCGCGCCACCAGTCAGGTTCTCTCCCGTGCCGGGATCGACACCCAAGACCTCGCCCTCTTTGATGGCAGCGGCCTGTCCCCACGCAACCGTGTTTCCCCCGCCACGATCGCCGACGTGCTCACCGACGTAGCAGCAGAGCGCCGGTGGACCGAGCTTGCTCAGGGGTTGGCGGTGGCCGGCGTCACCGGGACACTCGCCAACCGTTTCACTACAAAGGCGACCTCGTCTGGTCGTGGAGTCGTCCGAGCCAAAACGGGAACACTGACCGGTGTTGCTGCGCTCGCGGGAATCGTGATCGACGCGGATAAGCGACCGCTAGTTTTCGCGATAATCGGCAACAACATCACCTCGCAGGCCCGAGCCCGCGACACAATGGACCGAATTGCCAGCCAACTCGCGAAATGTGGGTGCTCATCGTGAAGCTCGACAACCCAATCGTTCTCCCGGTCAATCAGTTCGATCACTTCTATCGGGGTGGGGATCGCATCGGTGCCCTCCGGCACGGCCCCGGAGGCCCCCGACGCCCGGAAGAGTGGATCGGATCGGCAACAGCCCGGTTCGGTCAGGCCCCGGCCGGCCTGACGGTGCTGCCCGATGGCACGACGCTCGCAGAGGAGATCAGCGCGGACCCGGCAGCGTGGCTCGGAGCCGAGCACGTCCAGCGTTTTGGCACCAGCACCGAGTTGCTTGTCAAACTTCTCGACCTGGGGCAACGCCTTCCCGTCCACCTCCACCCCAATCGGCAGTTCTCCCGTACCCATCTCGGCTTGGCTCATGGAAAGACCGAAGCCTGGTACGTGCTCGATGCTCCTCCCGGAGCGAAGGTGGGGGTCGGCTTCGCCAGCCAGATGTCCATCGATCAGGTTCGCGATTGGGTGATGAATCGCGACAGTTCGTCCTTGTTGTCGGCACTTCAAACCCGAGAGGTGCGCCCGGGTGACGCGATGCTCGTGCCTTCTGGCCTCCCGCACACCGTTCAGGACGGGGTGTTTGTTTTGGAACTGCAGGAGCCAACCGACCTGTCGATCCTGCTCGAGTGGGATGGGTTCGCCGTCGACGGATTCTCAGACGGACACCTCGATCTCGGATTCGATACCGCGTTGCAGGCGGTCGACACCAGCGCCGTATCCGACTCGGACCTGGACAAGCTCGTTATTCCGCGCGAGGAGATTGACGTCGGAGCACTGACATCAGCGCTGCCTGCCGAGGCTGATCCGTACTTCCGCCTGCATCGGATTGCCCCGCAGCCCGAGGGGGTGCAGGTGGAGGCTGGTTTTGCCATCGCGATTGCTGTCGACGGTAGAGGCGTGTTGTCTGCAGGTGGCAGCGGTCACGAGATCACCCGAGGTGATGCACTCCTGATGCCCCACGCCGTCGGCGACTGGTCGGTCTCTGGAGACGTAACGGTCATGGTCTGTCGTCCGCCCGATCCGAGGGCACCGGAAGCGCCGCGTTGAGCCCACCGTCTGCTTTCACCAGCCCGGCGGTGGACTGGAGTCTGGCGTCTGCGGTGGCGGGGCGGTTCGCGCCGGAGGGCCCCCGGATTTCATCGCGAGATGCCCACAATGCGGTCGCCGAGATCAAGGAGCACGCCCAACAGGCCCAAGAACACGTTCGCGACGTCACAGGCCTGATCGCCCACGAGGATCACCGTGTGGTTGTGGTAGATCGACGCATGTGGATCGATTCCAATCTGCGCGCACTCGATTCCATCTTGGACATGTGGCCGGCATCGAAAGAGCGGCTGGAGGAGTCCTCGACCGTGACACGTGCGGTTGGTCCACGCGTGATGGCTGTTCAACTCGGAGCGGCCCTGGGATGGTTGAGCGGCAAAATTCTCGGCCAGTACGAGGCGCTTGCTGACCCTGGGCGGCTGTTGCTTGTGGCTCCATCGATCGTGCAGGTGGAGCGTTCCCTCGACGTAGACAGTCGAGACTTTCGCCTGTGGGTGTGCCTGCACGAGGAAACCCACCGGGTTCAGTTCGGAGCCGTTCCATGGCTGAAAGGTCACTTCACGGGTCTGGTTATGAAGGCGCTCGACGCGTTCGACGAGACCACGCCCGTGGATCGGCTGGGGGCTGTCCTTACCGAACTGCTGGCGGCCGTGGGAGAACGCCGGACACCCGACCTGATGTTCGCCCTGCAATCGGCCGAGCAGCGTGCGGTCGTAGAGGAAATCACGGCCTTCATGTCCCTGCTGGAGGGGCACGCGGATGTAGTGATGGATGAGGTCGGCCCGCGAGTCATTCCTTCCGTTGACGTTATCCGTGAACGATTCGAGGTGCGTCGATCGTCAGCCGCTGATGCGCGCGGGGCCGATTCGGTATGGCGACGAGTCCTCGGTATGGATGCAAAGCTTCGTCAGTACCGCGAGGGAGCGGCCTTCGTGCGCGCCGTGGTGAACGATGGGGGCATGGCGGCGATGAATCGGGTGTGGGCCGACCCGGGCAATGTGCCGACTCTTGGCGAGATTCGCGAACCATCACTATGGCTCGATCGAATGCGCGGTGCTGCGGCGTGACCCACGTGAGCCCGGAGGCTCAACGTTTGCGGCGCGCGGTCGTCGACTGCATCGAAGTCGCCCCGGTGATCGTCGGATGCTCGGGCGGGCCGGATTCGCTTGCCTTGGTCGCTAGCGCGGCCTGGGCACTACCGAGCGTGGGCCACGAGGTGCACGTGGTCATCGTCGACCACGGACTCCAGGCTGATTCGGCCCGCGTTGCGCACAATGCCGGGGACATCGTCCGGCAGTGGGGAATCGATAACGTCGTCATCGAACGTGTGCAGGTCGGTACCCAGGGGGGACCGGAGGCGGCGGCCCGCACAGCTCGCAGGGCTGCCATCGTGGACGTGGCGTCGCAGCGTGGTATTGACCAGATGCTTCTTGCCCACACCCGAGACGATCAAGCCGAGACCGTCCTCCTGCGGTTGGCGCGTGGATCGGGAGCCCGGTCCATTGCGTCCATGACGCCATGTGACCCGCCGTGGCATCGACCATTTCTAGATGTGCCGCGTGAGGTTGTGCATCGCGTCGCCCGCGAGTACCTCGAGCCGCTCGGTGTCGAGGCATGGGATGACCCGCACAACCACGATCCAGAGTTCACTCGCGTACGCGTCCGAGAGGCGATGACGCTCATGGAGGAGAGATTGGGTCCAGGCTTTGTTCCCGGGCTCGCGCGCTCGGCCCACCTTCTCGGGGACGATGCCGATGCGTTGGAGGCGTGGGCGCAGGGAGCATTCGACCGCTGGGTTCACGTGACGAAGGGCGAGTGCGGCGTCGATGTCGAAGCGATTGCCGGCCAGCCCCGAGCTGTTCGGACCCGACTCATTCGACTGATGCACCAGGCCGTCCTGGAATCGGAGGACTCTCTCGATTTCGACCACGTGCAACATGTGGAAGCGATGATCTCGACCTGGAAAGGCCAAGGCCCAGCACAACTGCCGGGTGCGATCACCGCGAGAGTTGAGTATGGAAGGCTTACGTTTCACCGCGGATCTTCGGGAGAGATGAGTGCAACCTGACAACGTCGAGGGAGACCTCGCCCACGTACTACTGACCGAGGAACAGATCAGCGACCGCATTGCAGCGATCGCAGCCGAAATCGACGAGGCCTACCAGGGGCGAGACCTTCTCCTCGTCGGCGTTCTCAACGGGGCTGTCATGGTGATGGCTGATCTCGCGCGGGCGTTGAGCATTCACGCGAACATGGACTGGATGGCGGTGTCGTCGTACGGAGCCGGTACGACGAGCAGCGGCGTGGTCCGGATTCTGAAGGATCTTGACGGGGATGTTGAAGGTCGGGACATCTTGATCGTTGAAGACATTCTCGATTCCGGTCTCACCCTGTCGTGGCTGTTGAAGAACCTTCGGTCGCGCAAGCCGGCATCGCTCGAGATCTTCACATTGCTGCGCAAGCCAGACGCCGTCAAGGTGGATGTTGAACCCAGATACGTCGGGTTCGATATCCCCAATGAGTTTGTCGTGGGCTACGGGCTCGACTACGCCCAGAGGTACCGGAATCTTCGGTGCGTGGGGACGCTGTCCCCGCACGTGTACAGCAGCTGACGGTCGCCGATGTTCGCGCTCGGCGCAGGGCTGGTGAGCCCCGACCCGGATGCGGGCCGAACCAGGTCGGTTACCGTTGAGAGGTGGATGTGAGGCGCTTCCTGCGAGGACCGATCTTCTGGATCGCTATGGCTGTCATCGCGGTTCTGGTGGGTTCAAGCCTGATCTCGGGCATCGGTGCGCCCGACGAGGTGGACACCGGCGAAGCCATTTCCGACATCACATCCGGAAATGTCGATACCGCCACTCTGATTGACCGTGATCAAGTTCTTGAATTGACCCTGAGGAACGGTGACGAAGTGCGGTCGCACTTCATCACCGGCCAGGGTGTGGAATTGCAGAACCTCCTGCAGGAGAAGACCGACGCCGGCCAACTTCCTGGCGGCTACAACGTCGTGGTCCCAAGCGAGAACCTGCTGGTTACCTTGTTCATCTCCCTCCTGCCGTTTGCGCTCCTCATCTTGTTGATGGTCTTCATCTTCAGTCAGATGCAAGGCGGCGGCGGCCGCCTGATGAACTTCGGCAAGTCCAAGGCCAAGGCGATCACGAAAGACATGCCTCAGACAACGTTCGAAGACGTCGCCGGTGCCGATGAGGCGGTTGAAGAGTTGGTCGAGATCAAAGACTTCCTTTCCGACGCTGAGCGCTTCCAGAAAGTGGGAGCGAAGATCCCCAAGGGTGTCTTGCTCTACGGACCGCCGGGTACAGGCAAGACCCTCCTCGCGCGTGCGGTTGCAGGTGAAGCGGGCGCCCCGTTCTACTCGATTTCCGGTTCGGACTTCGTGGAAATGTTCGTGGGTGTTGGTGCGAGCCGTGTTCGGGACCTTTTCGAGCAAGCAAAGGCGAATGCGCCGGCGATCATCTTCATCGATGAGATCGACGCGGTCGGCAGGCATCGTGGCGCCGGCCTCGGCGGAGGTCACGATGAGCGTGAACAGACCCTGAACCAGATGCTCGTCGAGATGGACGGGTTCGACGTGACCGACCGGACATCCTTGACCCCGCCTTGCTTCGACCCGGTCGCTTCGACCGGCAGATCGCCGTGGAGCGTCCCGATCTCAATGGTCGGTACGAGATCCTGAAGGTGCACGCCAAAGGCAAGCCGATCACCGACGACATCGATCTGATGGCGGTAGCACGTCGCACTCCCGGTTTCACAGGCGCGGATCTTGCCAACGTCTTGAACGAAGCAGCGCTGCTCACCGCGCGATCGGACAAGACGTTCATCGATGACGAAGCTCTCGACGAGGCGATTGATCGGGTGATCGCCGGACCGCAGAAGCGCACGCGAGTGATGGACGAACATGAGAAGACCATCACTGCGTATCACGAGGCAGGGCATGCGCTTGTCGCGGCTGCCCTGCCGGGCAACGACCCCGTGCACAAGATCACGATCATGCCGAGAGGGAGAGCGCTCGGTTACACGATGGTTCTGCCGGACCAAGACAAGTACTCCACCACGCGAAGCGAGATGCTCAATCAACTCGCATACATGCTCGGGGGTCGTGCCGCCGAGGAGTTGATCTTTCACGATCCGACGACGGGTGCGGCCAACGACATCGAGAAGGCGACGTCCGTTGCTCGATCCATGGTGACGCAATTCGGTATGACGGAGCGCCTGGGTGCCATCAAGTATGGCCAGGAGCAGAGCGAGGTCTTCCTCGGTCGAGATATGGGCCACATGCGGGACTACTCGGAAGAAGTCGCCGCCGCCATCGACGAAGAAGTCCGCGGCTTCATCGAAGCCGCTCACCAGGAGGCCTATGACGTCCTCGTCAACAATCGAGAGATCCTCGACGCCATGGTCCTGGCGCTCCTCGAGCGCGAGACCTTGGATAAGGCCGAAATCGAAGAGATCTTTGCCGAACTGAAACTCCAGTCGCCGCGTCCGGCCTGGACCGGTTCGGCTCGCCGAGCACCGGACACGCGGGGCCCCATTCCTTTTCCACCCGCTTCATCGAACGGACACAGTTCGTCTCCGGCTATCGAGCCGGCCTTGAACGAGTCCCGAGATCCCGACGCTCAGTAGATTGACGCATGGCCATCGATCCAGTGGGCACCAACACCGGTGCCGCGGCAGGGGAGTATGACGCTGATGCCGTCGCCGCCGCGATCCGTCAACTGCTGATCGCTATAGGGGAAGACCCTGACCGCGATGGACTGCGCGAGACCCCGGAGCGTGTGGCACGAAGTTACGCAGAGATGTTCGGTGGGTTGCGACAAGATCCCGAGGACGTCTTGACGACGGTGTTCGATGTGGGGCACGAGGAACTCGTGATCGTCAAAGACATCCAGCTCTACAGCACCTGCGAACACCATTTGCTGCCGTTTTACGGAGTCGCCCACGTCGGCTACATCCCCAACGCGTCCGGTCAGATCACCGGACTGTCGAAACTGGCGCGCCTTGTCGATGTTTTTGCACGCCGTCCTCAGGTGCAAGAGCGTCTCACCACCCAGATCGCTGATGCGATCGTACGGATCCTTCAGCCGCGGGGTGCGATCGTCGTTGTCGAAGCCGAGCACACGTGCATGTCCGTTCGCGGAGTACGTAAAGCTGGATCGATGACGGTCACCAGTGCCATGCGAGGCACCCTGCTGAACGCGGCGACGCGCGCCGAGGCGATGGCGCTGATCAAGGCTCGGTAGTTATGTCGGCGTTGCCGGTATCCAGGCTGGACCCTCGAATGCCGGTGGTGTGGGGCGTTGTCAATGTCACGCCCGATTCCTTCTCCGATGGGGGCCGCTTCTCGACGACCGACCTGGCGATTCGGCACGGACTGTCCCTCGTTGACGAGGGCGCCGATGTTGTCGATGTGGGAGGGGAATCCACGCGCCCGGGAGCAACACGTGTGTCGATCGACACCGAGATGAACCGCGTCCTGCCCGTCGTCGTCGGCCTTGTCGAAGCCGGTGTGACCGTCAGTGTCGACACGATGCGTGCCGACGTGGCGCGCGAAGCGGTCAATTGTGGAGCCAGCATTGTCAACGATGTCAGTGGCGGCAGGTCGGATCCGAAGATGCATGCCGTTGTCGCGGACCTTGCCGTTCCCTATGTGCTCATGCATTGGCGTGGTCACTCGGTCAATATGAACGACAAGGCCGTGTATCGCGACACCGTGCGCGAGGTGCATCGCGAGATCCAGGAGCAGATCGTTATCGCGACCGCCCAGGGAGTGGATCCAACGTTGATCATCGTCGACCCGGGCATCGGTTTCGCGAAAGAAGCAGAGCACAACTGGGAGTTGCTGCGGTCGGTGGATGCCCTCGCGAGTGGCCGAGCACCGATCTTGGTGGGAGCTTCTCGCAAGAGGTTCCTCGGATCACTGTTGGCGGGCAAGGACGGTGCCCCGCGAGAGGTGGATGAACGGGATACCGCTACGGCGGCCTTAAGTGCACTGTTGGCGTTCAGGGGAATATGGGGGCTGCGTGTTCATGATGTCCGTGCCACCGTGGATGCTGTCTTGGTGGCTCGGGCACTCAGGTTTGAGGATTAGGAATCGGTAGGTGAAACGGTGACGGGTGTCGATCGCATCGAGATCTTCGGCATTAGCGGTCGCGGGTATCACGGAGTACTCGAGTCCGAGCGCGTCGCAGGTCAGGATTTCAGCGTCGACCTGATCTTTGGTGTCGATCGCGCGAGTAGCAGAGACAGCCTCACGGACACGGTCGATTACTCGGTGGTTGCTGAGCGAGCCCACGCCGTCCTCACCGGAGAGCCCGTAGATCTCATCGAAACGGTGGCCGAGCGAATCGTCGATGCGTGCCGAGATCTTCCCGGCATTTCCTTCATGGAGGTGGCGGTGCACAAGCCCCAGGCCCCGATAGCCGTCCCGTTTCGTGACGTCGTCGTTCGGATTCGCCGAGAGTTTCGTTGACGTCGATGCGCTACGTCATCGGGATCGGCTCGAACATGGGGGACTCCGTCTCCATCGTTCGGCGCGCCATCGACGAGATAGAGGCGACCTTCGACGTCGTTGTCGACGAGCGCTCGTCGCTGTATCGAACACGACCGGTGGGAGGTCCGGAGCAAGACGACTACATCAACGCCGTCGTTGTCATGCACTGTGACCGCGATCCGGACCGCGTGCTCGCGGGTTTGCAGCAAATCGAGCACGAGTTCGGACGGGTCCGGGATGTTCGGTGGGGCCCACGAACCCTTGACCTCGACATCATCGCCGTCGACGACATGATCTCGGTCGACCCTGATCTCACTCTTCCGCACCCGCGAGCGCACGAGCGTGCGTTCGTGCTGGTGCCGTGGCACGAGATCGACCCGGAGGCAACGCTTCCCCACCACGGTCCCATCGAGAATCTGATCGATCGCCTCACGCACGATGCCGGGGACGGCTCAAGGGTTCTATCAGCGTCATCGGTTGTCGTGGTAGCAGCAGGCGACCAGGCGCCGGGGACATCAACATGAAGCCGACCTCGGCACGTCTGCTTCTGGCGGTGACCATCTGCGGTGCAGTCGGAGGGTGGTCCCTCGTCGTTGTTGTCGAAGGGTTGACCGGCCGCGCTCTCACGGTTCCTGTCCTCGCCGGTTCGGCGCTGTGGCTGTTGGCCATCGCCTTCGTTATCTGGGGGGCCGTGCTTCGTCCGCGGCTGGAAGCGCGAATTGACCCCACGACCCGCCCGGGGATCGATCCTCTTCCCGGACTGGTGGCAGCCCGGGTAGCAGCGATGGCTATGGCGGCGTGCCGCGTGTGTGCTGTTGTCGCCGGCGTCTACTCCGGGATCGCCATTGCGACGGTGTCCGGTGGTCTCGCCACACCGGCGGCATCGCAAGCCTTCTGGGCTTCCGTTCTGGCCGCTAGTGGTTCCGGCGTCGCTAGCGCCGCATCGTTGCGACTCGAGAGATCCTGCCTACTCCCGTCGGGTGCCGACAACGACGATGAGTGACCTACAGTCCTCCCTATGAGTGAGTCCTCCGACGTGCCTTTGGAAGATCTGCCGTTCGACGAGCTTCGGCATCAGGCGTTCAGCATCGCCGAGCATCGGATGGATATCGGCTTCTTCACAGACCTTTTCGGGCACATGCCGGGAATGGTCGCGATCGAAGGAGAGCAGGGAGATCTCGGAGCCATCGGCGGCACCTTTATTGAGACCGTGCGGGCCGTGCGGGAGATGTTCGGATCCGGTGATCTCGACCCCGATACCGAGGCTCTACTGCGCGCTCGCTTCGCTACCTACATCCGCGAACACCAAGCCGGATAGGTCTCATCGGTCCGCGTCACCGGTGACGAAGAAGAACGAGGCGACCGCTGCGGAGAGCGACGTAACTGGCACTCCCTCGAGTGCGAACTGCATGGCCTGCAGGTGGGCGAAGCTGGGGGTGCGCGCCTTCAAGCGAACCGGATAGACATCCCCATCGCTGACAAGAAGCCACCCGGCGATTCCCAAAGGATTCTGGGTCCACACGTGCACGACACTTTCGGGGCTGCGCAGAGTTTTGGGCAGTGACACGGAGAACAGATCATCGGCAAGGTCGTGAAGCCTCGTTACGCAGTCACCGATGACCGTGGCGCTGAGCCGAACGGATTGGACGAGGGATTGGTATCGCGCGTGAGCGTCCCCGCGCGTGAGGACAGGTGTGCTCCAGTCGACATTGATCTCGTTGTAGGCGAGGTACGGGTCGTCTCGTCGGATGTCCCAATCCACTCCGCTTGCCTGACCGACAGGTCCAGAGCACGCGAACGTTCGCGCGGTGTGGTGGTCGAGTCGTGCCAATCCGCGCAAGTCCGTGCACTCGTCGATGTATTCCATCCACGAGGTAGCGTGTTGCTGGGCAAGCGAAACGAGCTCGATGATCTGAATAAGCGAGGATTTGGGGAGTGCGTGTTCGAGCCCTCCGATCCGGTTGATCATTGGATGGACGCGGCCGCCGGTTGCTCGTTCTTGCCAATCGACCCACGCCTCACGAAGAGCCAGAGCACCCGGCGCCCCACGGGCTCCGAGGAGCAGGGCACTCGCGCCGATGCGACCTGCCTCGGCCAGGAGCATGCGCGACCACGTGGCCCTTGCCGGCGGAACGATCCCGGTGGCCTTCTCGACGGCGAGTGCCACGCCGAGCTCTGAGGACACACCGGACAACCAATCGTGTCTGTTCGCCAACATCATGATCTGTCGGAAATCGCGCGCTTCGAAGAGCTTTTCCGCGCTGCGATGCATGAGTCCTGGCCGAACCTCGGCGCCGGTGATTATTCCCGATGCGTCGATGTCGAGATCGAT
>Ga0208149_1000696_pt1 | contig 12813 bp, 4 predicted proteins | sample DEB08_DNA_15_FD_184533 | JGI IMG/M metagenome (GOLD analysis project Ga0208149, IMG submission 184533) | Aqueous microbial communities from the Delaware River and Bay under freshwater to marine salinity gradient to study organic matter... | ecosystem: Environmental > Aquatic > Marine > Coastal ... | reverse complement strand
CACAGGGTGATTACGTGACATTTTCCGGTGCGGTATCTCTGGGTGGCAACATTACGGCTGATGTACTAAACGCAGAATACACAGTAGCTACTGTAGTAGACGTTGACAACTACACCATCACAGCCACGGCCACGGCCAATGCGTCTGACACAGGCAACGGTGGGGCTTCTGTCGTAGGTGCATACCAAATATCCGTCGGCAATGAGGTCGAAGTGCCGTTTACTGGCTGGGGTGCGGGGCGTTGGGGGTCTGGTACTTGGGGTACAGGCGGTGCTACTAATGCCCCCATGCGTATCTGGAGTCAATCTAACTTCGGTGAGGACTTATTTTTTGCTCACAGAGGAGGCGTACCGCTTTACTGGGATGCAAGCTTTGGAGTGGATACACGGGGCGTATATGTAAGCTCTTTAGCCGGAGCGTCTGACGTACCTACTATAGTAAATGTAGCGTTTGTATCAGACATATTCCGCTTTGCTTTCTGTTTTGGGGCCAATGATTTTGGCAGTTCTGTACTTGATCCCATGTTGATCCGTTGGTCAGATCAAGAAGATATATCTAACTGGACGCCTGCCGCGACTAACCAAGCAGGCAGTTTGCGCCTGTCAGAAGGCACAGAGATCATAGATGCTATCCAAGCACGTCAAGAGGTACTGGTCTGGACTGATACGGCCTTGTACGGACTACAATATCTAGGCGCTCCAGAGGTATGGGGGGCGCAGCTTCTAGGCACAAACGTTACCATAGCTAGCCCCAACGCAGCGGTATATTCCGGCAACGTTGCCTATTGGATGGGCACAAACAAGTTTTACTACTACGACGGTACAGTTAAGACGCTACCCTGTGAAGTGCGTAGCTATGTATTTGATGATTTCAACCAACAGCAAGCAGACCAAGTAATCTGTGGTTCTAATGAGCAATTTGACGAGATATGGTGGTTCTACTGCTCTGCTGGAGCTACACGAAATGACCGTTACGTAGTGTACAACTATGTTGAAAACATCTGGTACTACGGCAATTTGGCGCGTTCAGCGTGGATTGATTCAGACCTACGGGAGTTCCCGATAGCTGCTACTTTTAATAACACCTTGGTGCTCCAAGAAAATGGCGTAGATGACAACGAGACAGGCACCCCTACGGCTGTAACGGCTACTATAACCTCAACACAGTTCGATTTGGATGACGGGGACAGGTTCATGTTGATTAACAAGATGTTGCCTGATATGACGTTTACCGGCTCTACAGCGGATTCCCCTGCGGCTACCATGACTCTGAACCCCTTGGAGAACTCAGGTTCTGGGCGGTATGACCCAGCCTCAGTCGGGGGTAACAGCAGCGCGACAGTCACCAGAACAGCCGTATTGCCTGTAGAAGAGTTTACAGGGCAGGTATTTACACGGGTACGGGGTCGGCAGATGTCGATCAAAATTGAGTCTACAGAACTAGGAGTAACGTGGAAACTGGGCGCACCTAGGATGGATATGCGGCCTGACGGCAGGAGAGGTTAGTGGCTAATCGCCTGATAAATAAGGTAGAAGCCCCTGCCCTACCGATACCGCCAGAGAGAAACATACTGCGGACGTATTTAGATGACCTGAATAATATTTTGCGTTTGTTTTTCAATAGGTTAGCAAACAATATAAACTTGTTAACCGGTGAGTATGGTGGTCAGTTTGTAGAAGTCCCTAACGGATTGTTCTTCTCCACTACAGATCAACCCATAGCAGTAATAAATACCGCTCAGGTAGTTAGTTTTGAAAACACCTATTTGAGCGAAGCAGTAACGATAAACGGCGGTTCTAACAGCCAGATTACAGCAACATATTCTGGTATTTATAACTTCCAGTTTGTAGCGCAGGCAGTAAGTAATTCAGCCTCGTCCAAGAACGTGTACGTGTGGATCAGGCGAGATGGTACGGATATAAACTATTCGGCCAGACATTTGGTTTTACAAGGCTCCAACGACAGCAACGACATTGCGTGGAGTTTTAATATTGATTTACAGGCAGGGTCGTACATAGAGATGATGTGGTCATCCGACGATATAGATACCAAGCTGGATACTGAGGCTGCGGCAGCACCTCACCCCGGCGAACCGTCTGCTGTAATCACTGTAACTTTCGTCTCAGTATTGCCTGAGACACTACCGACACCTCCGTAGGTAAGAGATGAGCACTAAAACCATATACGATTCCTCTCAAGGCAGACACGATTCTTCCCAAGGCAAAAACGCTTTAGGAGAAAACCTTAGTTTACTTGATGACATCCTATATCAACTTTCTAGTCCTTCGATGCAAGAAGAAATGGAAGGTCGTTTTGAGACTGCCGAATCTTTAGCTGATAACGCCTATATGGTCTTGTCTCAAATACAGGAGCTTGTCCCCCCAGAGCAACAGGCGGAGGTAACTGCGGAGTTTTTAAGAGAGTCTGGTTTTAGTTCAGATGTTGTTGCACAGATGTTGGAGATACCTAGAGACGCTGTGGATGCAGCACTAGCAGAAGCTGGATATGGGCCAACTGGACAACCTTTACCTACGTCAACAGCAGACCCAACAGCAGACCCAACAGACACACCCTACCTACAAAAGCTGCTTGAGTTAGACATACCAATTGATGGAGATTACTCGGCAGAGGAACAAAACTTAGTTCGGCAGGGGATTGACGCCGGTGATTTTACTGTTGACCAAGTTGCGGACTATTTTGGAATACCCCCTGCTATAGTCCAAGCAGTGTATGGTGCGCCAACAGCAGAAGAGATGCTGGGTAGTATGGTAGATGCAGACACTGCTACGTTAGTCGGAGCAGACGATGAATCCGGATTTTCACTCATACCTACCACTACCACCTCCACCTCCGCTACCGGTAGCCCTAATTTAGTGCAGCAGGCTGGAACAACAGCCGGTAAGGTTATAGACAGAGTATTTCAGAGTATTGGACTCCCCTCTCCTACTAAAGTAATAGGTAATCCTAAACCCGGTGCAACCGTGGTATGGGGACAAACAAGCGGTTCTCCTGTTATTTATACAGGCACAACTCCTTCCGGCACTCAAACTGGTGTAACTACAGGACTGCCTTGGCTTGACGCCATAATTGATAAGAGCATTAAAACAGTAACAGGGCAGGGGGGCGTGCCTGATTTAGGGCAAATAAGCACTGTAGTTATACAAGAAGCTGCTAGAGAGGCGTTGGGTTTACCCGCTGGCGCTGACATGGGGCAGATAACTGATGCTATTAACAAAGTAGGGCAAGCTACAGTAGCTGCAACAACAATGACTGGAGAAGACACTGAAGGTACTGATTTATTTGGTGTTGATTTAAGTGACGACTCAAAAATAGCAGACCCTAATGGAAGAACAATCACTGTAAACAACGAAGGCCAACCTATTGGCCCTCAATTACCCACTGGCGGTGGTGACGATGATGGAAAAATAATCACTGTAAACGACGAAGGCCCAGCTATTGGCCCTCAATTACCCACTGGCGGTGGTGACGATGATGATGACGACGAAGAAATAATTAAAACTATAATTGGTGGAGAAGAACCACCACCACCACCGGAAGAACCACCACCACCACCACCACCGGGAGAACCACCTCCTAGCGAAGACGGAGGTGGAGGCACACTAGCACTGCCTCCTAGTCTACGCGGTGTGCGGGAAGAACCCGGCGATGTTGTAGACATAGACTATTTGTATGATTTTGCTAAAGGGCTTGACCAACCGTTTCAAATAACTAAAGAAAACGAAGATACAAAAAATTTATACATGTATGCAGAAGGTGGCGAAGTGGCTAACGAAGATGCAGTGGATATGCTTACCAGACCTAGAAGACCGGGCGAGTATGGCAGACAATATTTTACAGAAGGGCGGTTTGTACCTACCGGCACGGCCCTAGGGGGTGAAGCTTTAGACCCAAATGCCGTACAGATACCGCAGTATAAGTATCAAAGAGACGCAGTTACCCCTCAAAATACAACAACAATAGCAGCACCTATGGATGCTATCTCTTATACAACAGCCCCAAGTGAAGACGCAGAAATTGATGTTGACACGCTTTTAGAACTAGTAGGGCTTCTGGGAATGGAGGGGCTGGGGTTCGCAGCAGGCGGTATGGCGCAAGGACAAGGACAAGGCTACTACCTAGGCGGTGCTACTGATGGGATGGCTGACCTTATACCTGCTACAATAGACGGAAATCAACCCGCCGCTTTGAGTGACGGTGAATTTGTAATACCTGCTGATGTGGTAAGTCATTTAGGCAACGGCAATTCAGAGGCAGGAGCACAACAACTATATTCAATGATGGATAGGGTGCGTGATGAACGTACTGGGACTACCAAACAAGGCCCAGAGATCAACCCTACCAAGATGATGCCAGCTTAGGAGAATAGAAATGCCTGATCCAGTAGGTCAAGAATCGTCAGCGGTAGAATCACTTTCTCCCTATGCTGAGCCTTATGTAACTGAGATGTTGGGCAAGGGTCAAGCTCTTGCCTCTACACCGTATGAAGCATATACCGGCGCTCTTACGGCTGGGCCTTCTGAGCTACAAAATCAAGCTTACGAAGGGATTGGAAGCCTTGCTATGCCTACGGCTAGCACTGCCGGTGATTTTACTGGGAGTACAGCACAAAGCTACATGTCTCCCTATATAAGCGCAGCCTTAGAACCTCAGATGGCAGAAGCTCAGCGGCAAGCAGAAATACAGCGGGTAATGAACGCAGGTAGATTGAGTAAAGCCGGTGCTTTTGGCGGGGGACGCCAAGCAATTATGGAGTCTGAAGGTCAACGTAACTTGCTTAGAAACCTTACAGACATTTACGGTACAGGTATGCAAACCGCCTATGAGCAAGGTCTTGGGCAATTTAACAAAGACCGTGGGTATGGCTTAGATGTGCTAGGTACACAACGACAAGCAGGCGCTGAACAACGCGGTATAGAGCAAGAAGGTATTGCAGCAGACATTGCCCAGTTTCGAGAAGAGCGAGACGACCCTTTTAAGAAACTTCAATTCATGCAGTCGTTACTACAAGGTCTGCCTATCGAAGCTGTATCTCGTGAGTACATAGAGCCAGATAGCTTGAGTAAATTTTTAGATTACCTAGGTCTTGGTGCGGGTATTTTCGGCACCATAGCAGAAGGTGCAAAGAACATAAGTGAAATAGGTTAAAAGGTGCAAATGATGCGAATGGATAATCAACAAGGTGGTATTGCTGCCCTTCAGCCTACTCCACAGCAGCAACTAGGTAGCATGGTAGGTGCACCCTCTGCCAGATTAGGAGCGCCCAAATCTCCTCAACAAGCTGCTGCCGAACAGGTAGTAGAAAGTGATGTTCCAAAAGAACTTGAGGCGCTTTTAAAAGAACGCAAAGCTATGGAGCTTTTGGCTTCAGCACAACGAGATAAGCAAGCTCAACAGCCTGTACAACCTCAGACTATAAAGTCTCAAGTAGAGGGTGGCATTTCCTCACTTATGCAGAGTCTCATGCCGGGTATGGCCCAGCGTGGTAGACAGGTGCAAGTAGCGCAAAACCGTCGCATGATGGGTATGGCGGGGGGTGGCATTGTGGGTATGGCTGAAGGCGGTCCTACACTCGGTGCAGTATCTCCGAAAGCAGCCGATCCTCAAGATGTTAAAAGGCTGGCTGATTTGTATCGTCAAATGCAGGCTTCTATGGATGCTGCTACAGACCCAACGGCCAAAGCTAATGTACAGCAAAGGTTAAATGACCTCAAAACCCAAATGGGTGACCAGCTACCCTTCGTTATGCAGTACCTAGATAGCACCAAGGGAATAATAGAACCACGTAGTAAGATGGCTGGCGGGAGCATTATTGGGTATGCAAAAGGTGATCTTGTAAGAGCTAGTGATATAAACATGGATAACCTGCTTGACGCACTTATGATTGCAGAAAGTGGGGGTAATCCCCGCGCCGTTAGTAGAGCAGGGGCGGAGGGTGCATATCAGATAATGCCTTCGACTGCGGAGCAGCCGGGATTTGGCGTACCGCCTATGGAGGGGAGCAGATTTGACCCCGAAGCTAGCAGGGGATTTGCTAGGCAATACTTACAAGCGATGATTGACCGCTACGACGGCGATGTGGAAGCTGCGCTTATTGCGTATAACGCTGGTGCTGGTAACGCCGATAAATTTGTAGCAGCAGGTAGAGACTACGATGTGCTCCCCCAAACGATGCAAACACAACCTTACGTAGATAAGATTATGGGCCAACTAGAAAAAGAAGGCCGTAGAAGAGATATACAGTTAGGCGGAGGTAGAACCATTTCTACAACTGCACCTGAAGGTTATACAGAAAGAATGCGTAGGGAGAGGGCTGACAGAGTACGTGGTATAGAAACTGCGCGTATGCCACCTCGTCCTCCGGTAGAAGCAGAAATATATGAACCGAACATACCTGACGCATTAACTGTAGCTAAACCACAGCAAGAACTACGCGATCCCGGTAGCACTTCTACCAAGTACACGCCAGAAGAAAGAGAATCCGGCGGTATCGGGTATTTACAGTACCTAGCTAGAAAGCAACAAGAAAAGAAAGACGAAGCTGGCCGCGCTGCTAGGTATATGGGGATGATGCAGAACCAAGAAGATATAATTTCTCGTGCTAATCCAGCCACCCGTCTCGCTGGGGTAGATACTAGAAAAGACTTCAGCACAGAAAGAAGCATGAAAAGCCCAGCACAACGCATGGAAGAAGCGTTTCCCGGCGCAAGAGAAGCAGCGGGGCGTTACGCTATGGATAAGGCATCGGGACTAGCTGCGTTAAGTGACCGTGCACCAGAAGCTACCAGAAGCAATAACCCGCTGGTCAATTTACGATCAGATATAGGTGAATTAGGTAGTTATCTACGCAACATTCTTGGGTTTCAAGAAGGCGGAGAAATTAAAAAGTATGCTGGTGAGGATGAAAGTTTAGTTGAAGGCGACAGTGCTTTTTTAGAGAGATTTGCTGTAAATCCTGTTACAGGAGAAAGACGTTCCCCTGAAGAGATTCAACGCCTAGCTCGTATGCAAAGGTATGCAGGGTCATTGGATGAAACAGTTACGCCAGAAATGCAAGTAAAATTGCAGCAGTTAGAGGAAGTAGCCGAACTTGCTACAGACTATCCTGATCGTGTAGGAGAAGCGGATGTACTGCGTACTCTCGAAGCCGTAGACACGACTAGACAAGAAGCACAAGCAGAAGAATCTGCGCTTGCACAAAAAGCATTACAAGCAAGGTTTAAAAAAGCTGGGTTGGAGTTAGAACCAGCAGGGCCACAAGGTACGTTACAGCAGTTAGCTGCTACTGGAGAAACAGGTACAGCACTTGCCGGTTTGTTTGGCGAAGGTGTTGATCGCCCTGCCAGATTTAGAAACGTAGAAGAAGCCCGTGAGCAGGCAAAAGACAGAGAAGGACTTATGAACCGTGTTGGTTCTGCTCTTACATCAGATAGAGCTAGGGCTATAGCTAATGCGCTCAGCAAGCTTAGTTATGCTGGCGGTGCTACTGAAGGCAACATAGGCAAGTCCTTAGTAACTGGACTAGAAGCAGAAGCGCAAGCAAGAGAAAAACTACGTTTACAGGAAGAAGCTATCAAAGCAGACAAACTGCGATCTGAAGCTACCTTGGAAGCTGCGCGTCAAACGCGACTAGCTAAACAACGAGCTGATCTTGTAGATGCAATAGGTAAGTACGAAGGAACTACTCCTTACATACAAGCTTTAAATGCAAGAATAGAAGCAGGCGAAGACCCAGCAACTGCTAGAGCAGAGATAATAAAAGCTTTTATAGCAGAACGTATGCCAATACTCACTGGGCAAGGCGGTCTTACGCAGATGACAGGTTTAGGCAACGGTGTAACTTCAGAAGATGTCGCATCAGCCCGAGCTTATTTAGACGCACAGGCGTAAAAATGGCCGACTTAGACGTTATAAATCAGGCTTTTAAGAAAGCACAGGCCGCAGGCGATACTGAAAACGCTACACGTTTTGCTGAAATGCTTGTAAATGCGGCTCCTCCAGCACCTCCACAACCCGAAGTAGGTGTAGGGGAGGCTTTTGGTCGTGGGTTTGAGCGTGGTTTAGGTCGTCTAGGTTCTACTGTAACGGACGTTATCCCTGCGTTAGTAGGCAGTGCTTTTGGTGCAGAAGAATACGCTCAAGAGCAGCTTGCCGAAGCTGCTGAAAAGCAAGCGGCTTTACCTGCTCCGGCCTTTGAAAGCTTCAGGGATATTGAAGGTGTCGGTGATTTCACTAAGTTCGTCTCTGAGACTATCGGTGAGCAGATACCCAACCTTGGCGTTACTCTTGCTACAGCCTTGACAGGCGGTGCTGCTGCACCTGCATTATTGGGCGGTAGAGCATTAGCCACTAAAGCAGCGACGGAAGCAGCGAAAACAGCAGCGGCAGGTACAGTCGCAAGCCAAGCAGCTTTAGGACAATTAGCTGGTGCAGGGTTTGGATCATACGCACTCAACGCCCCTGAGATATTCCAGAACATATATCAAGAAACTGGTGAGACTGCTGCCGGTACCGCTCTTTTGTTTGGTTCTGCTGCCGCAGCACTAGATTCAATACTTCCTGCTACTCTTGCCAAAAATCTCTCTGGGCCTATGAAAGTAGGTATAACAGAAAAGATACTAGAGAAATCCGGTATGGCTCCGGGTGTGTTGCGTTCGGGTACTGCGGGGCTTGCTAAAGGGTTTGGTACAGAAGGTCTGACGGAAGGTGCGCAAGAAGGTATTAGCATAGCTGCCGAACGATTTATTGATGAGAACCCAGACATATTTGGTAGCGATGAATGGAACCGGATCATGGAAGCTAGTGTACGTGGTGCAGTAGCTGGTGGTGGGTTTGGTACTGTTGGTGGTGGCGTAGAGGGTGCACGAGGCAGAGCTGAAAGAGGACGACGCCTCGCCGATATTACAGAGGCTAGAAAGCTACGAGATAAAGCACGTCAGAGAGAAAAGATACTTGGTGGTCAGTTAGACCTTCCGGGCGTAGAAACACTAGACCCGGATGTAGTGCAAGCAAGGCTAGATAAAGAAACTGCGGAAGCCGGTGCCGGAGTACCTACCGTAGTATCAATGCCTTACGCACTAGAAGCTGCGCGTAGGTTAAGACCGAACGAAGTGCCAGAAACGGGCACAGTCAAAGGACTTACAGAAGAACAACAAGAAGTTGTAAAAGAAGTACAACAGCAAGAAAGCGAAAGAATATTGTACGAAGACGCTGCTGTCGAAGCCCAGCGTCAAGGCGTTGCTTTTGACACTACTAAACCTGTAAGCGAACTTTCTGTAAATGAGTTAAACATACTAGATACAGTAGCAGAAAAAAGAAGAGGTTTATTCGGCGCAAAACAAAAACAAATGTTTACTAAAGAAGGTGAACTTGTTCCCTCTGTAGAACGACAGGCAAAAGCTTTTGATCGTGAGCAAAAAGCACTGGATAAAGCTGCCCAAAAAGAACGTGTTGCACAAGAAAAACAAGATGCAACGCGACGTAAAGAACTGCTTGAAGCAGAACAATTAGATTTGCCTTTACCTCCTGTAGTGCCAGAGACAGAAGTTAGTGAGGCTGTAACAGAAGAAGGACAAGGTGACATCTTCGCAGGTATGCCAGAGGGCGAAATAACACGCGCTCCAGCCGTAGGCCGTGCGCTTAATGACTTCCTTAAACAACAGAACTTACCTGTCAACGCTGCTACTAAAAAGGCTTTTGCTGGCCTAGATTTAGCGATACCTGAACAGCGCACTCAAGCTATTAACAACCTGAAAGAAGTCGCGGAAAAAAGTGGGTCTACTGTAAATATACAGAAAATAGATGATGCCATAGCACGTCTGGGTGGCACTCCGTCACAGACTGTAGAAACTGTTGAGGCCGCAGACGTTACACCTACTGAAGAAGTTCAGATAGATGAGTTTATAGACGCAACAGAACCTGCGTTGAATAACTTAGACTTGGGCAAACCTATTGAATCTTTTTCAGCCACGTCACCAGACGCTAAAGACTCAAAGTTCAAAGTGTATGAGCGGCCCGATGGACAATTTGTTACAGAAATATCCAGTCCGGGCAGATTAAAAGGTCAGCCTCCTGTCGTAGTTAGAACTACACAAAAAAACATAGAAGCAGTAGAACAAGCTAAGGAAAACGCAGTTTCTTCTATGGGAGTGCTTGAACAAGACAAGTCACTTGACTTAAAAACTCCTGCCTACCAAGGCAAAGCCCTGAGTGAAGAACTAACAGACATAGCCAGACGTGGTAACTTCAGACAGCTTATAACTAGGCTGATACCCAATCAGCCAATCGAAATAAAACGCGTGCTGCGTAAGATTAGCGGGCTTGGTTTAACTACAAAAATAGTTGTTGGCCCTACTACAGAAGGTACAAGCGGGTCTTATGATCCTGTGACAAATACCATAACACTCGACCCAGAGACAGGGTTGAACGAGCACACATTCCTGCACGAGACGGTACACGCTGCCATATCACAGGTACTAAATGATCCAAACCACCCGCTAACAAAACAGTTCTTTGATTTCTATACTGAAATTCATACGAATATTGATGGATTCTATGGAGGCCAAGACTTACAAGAGTTTGCCGCCGAGCTTGTTGGTAATCCAGAGTTTCAAGCTTACCTGAAACAAATCAAAGCACCGAAAAGTCAAAGCATGTGGCAGAACATTATGGACGCCATTGCTAGATTCTTTGGGTTTCGTAAAGGTGAGACTGCTTATAATAAAGGTTTAGATTTTATAGACCAGATACTAGATGTATCACAGGACGTAGAGCCTACGCTAGTTGATAAGCTGTTCCTAGGCACTCCTAAAATGAGTGTGGATGCCATGAGCGAACTAGCCACCAGCGGTGCAGATTTTATTGGTAAGAAAAGAAATAAATTGTTCAGTGCCATTAGAAGCATTTTTGATTCAGAAGGTGGTCAACCTATAGCTAGAAATGCCATGCGCGTCCTGCGTCTGCAAGACTTTATAAAGATGGTTGGGGACAAAATACCTCAAATAGCGTTATTGCAAAAAGCTATATTAAGACGACGTGGTGCAGAAGACAGAAGGGTAAAAGGCGTACTAGAAAATTACAGAGAGTACGAAAAACTAGTAAAAGAACTTCCAGAACAAGCAAACGAAATGGGCGAGCTTGCTATAAAGTTCGCTTTTGGAGAGTTTGACGCAGTTGGTGTTGATCCGGAATTTAACGCGAGCAAACTCAACCCCGAGCGTAAAGCAAGATTTAACGCGCTTATGACTAGGTTTAATCGCCTAGATAAACGTGTGCGTGACATGTACGCATCAATACGTAAACAGTACAGAGACTCCTACGAAGAGTATAGGAAATTTGTATTAGATAACGCAGAGAATGAAGCAATCAGAAAAGATTTAGAAAAAGAGTTTGAGAAAAACAAACCGCTTATAGGGTATGTGCCCGCGCAAAGGTTTGGCAATTTTTACTTAGAATATGACACACCTAGCGGCGAAAGGTATGTAGATGCTTTTAAAAATGCTGATGAGCGCACTGCGTTTATCGAAGAAAATAGAAACAGAATAAGCAATGTCAGACCGTTTAATAAAATACAGGAAGCAACCAGTGGAGACTTTCCACCTTCTTCTTTTGTAGCAAAACTTATGGCGGCGATGCCTACCAAGGGTTTAAAAGATCAAGTACAAGATGCCTATCTCTCTTTCTACCCAGAGCAATCTATAATGCAGCGGTTCAGGAAGAGAAAGGAAACTCCCGGTGCATCAACAGATTTAGTGCAAGTATACGGCGACACTATGATTAGGTGGACTCGTAAACTAAGCACTTTAGAAACACTGCCGGAGATTGACAGGCTACTGCAAGAAATAGCTAGCGTGCCTTCTACCGGGCTAGAAAACGCTGTACGTAGAGAAATAGTAGAAACAAGGGGCGCTTTTATTCGTAACCCCAACTACAACACACTAACCTCTTTCTTTGCCACAGGTGCTTACAACCTTTTCCTAACGGGTAATATATCTGCGGCTATAGTTAACTTAAGTGCTGTACCTCTACTGACTTTGCCGTTGTTGAGCGGCCCTTTTGGTTTTGCTAAAGCTAACTCCGCTGTGTTGAAGGCTATGAAAACAGCCATGGCACGGGGTGAAGATGGCTGGATAACTGATCCTCGCTACGTAAAACTAGCGCAAGAGTTAGACAAATACTCGCAGCGTACTCACACAATGCAGCGAGAGATACTAGACGGAGCCAAACAAAGCACTCAGGACTTTGACTCTACTTCCGCAAAGCTAATGAACCTTGCTAGCGTGCCTTTCACCGAAGCAGAAATGTACAGCAGGTCAGTATCGGCTATAGCTGCTTACGAATTAGCAATGCAGAAACGTCCGCCCGGTAAGCAATACAAGAACATGACGCAAGAGCAAGCTGCGTTGAAGTATGCTCTTGACACTGTGATGAACGTCAACACTTCAGGCATGGCAGCCGAAGGGCCAAGCATAATGCAGAACTCGCTTGGACGTGTGATGGGTACGTTCAAAACATTCATTTGGAATAGCGCCACTGTAACTGCTCTGGCTATGCAACAAGCTGGTATGTTTAAGCCATTAGGTGTAAAGGCTGATCCCGATGCAGAGATACGTGCAATGGCACGTAGACAAGTAATAGGCATCTACGGCATGAGTGCAGGGCTGGCGGGTATAAACGGACTACCATTCTTTGGTGCTGCGGCTACATTTGCAAACATAATAAATGCGGTCATTGGTGATGAAGACGAACCGTTTAATGCTAAAGAAGAAATGCGATTGTTCACTAACGAGTTTATAT
>Ga0208149_1000694_pt1 | contig 12818 bp, 10 predicted proteins | sample DEB08_DNA_15_FD_184533 | JGI IMG/M metagenome (GOLD analysis project Ga0208149, IMG submission 184533) | Aqueous microbial communities from the Delaware River and Bay under freshwater to marine salinity gradient to study organic matter... | ecosystem: Environmental > Aquatic > Marine > Coastal ... | reverse complement strand
CAACTTGATTCCGGCTTCCCGATCCTTCACGGCGCGGATGAAGCGATTGACGCCTCCTCCGGAGGCGTGAATGTTCTCGAGCATCTCCAGCACAGCCTGGTTGGCTCCTCCGTGCAGTGGACCGAAGAGAGCATTCACACCGGCCGAGACGGATGCGAACAGATTGGCGTGCGATGACCCGACAAGTCGCACCGTTGACGTCGAGCAGTTCTGCTCGTGGTCAGCATGCAAAATGAGCAATTGATCGAGTGCGCGAGAAATGATGGGGTTCGCTTCGTATTGTTCCGCCGGCACACCGAACGTCATGCGCAGGAAGTTGTCCTCGAAGCTGTAGGAGTTGTCCGGATACAAGAACGGTTGGCCCACGGACTTCTTGTAGGCGTATGCCGCGATGGTCGGCAGTTTCGCCATCAAGCGAATGGTCGAAATGTGGACCTGTTCAGCATCGAACGGATCAAGTGAATCCTGATAGAAGGTAGACAGCGCCGATACCGCGGACGACAACACGGCCATCGGATGCGCGTCGCGGGGGAATCCGTCGAAGAATCGCCGAAGGTCCTCGTGCAGCATCGTGTGCTTGGTTATGGAGTCGGAGAACTCCGTCAACTGGGCCGCTGTCGGTAGTTCGCCGTAGATCAGCAGGTACGACGTCTCCAGGAAGTTTGACTCCTCGGCGAGCTGCTCGATCGGGTAACCCCGGTAGCGAAGGATGCCGGCTTCTCCGTCGATGAAGGTGATGGATGACGAACAGGACGCCGTATTGACGAAGCCGTGATCCAAGGTGACGTGATCGGTCTCCCGCAGCAACGCTGAGATGTCGAGGCCGGATTCCCCGACTGTCGACGGTACGACCGGAAGCGGCACCTCTCCATTGGGGTGCTGAACCGAGTAATCAGACACACAAACCTCCTGCGGACAGGCTACCCACGCGCACCACCGGCTCACAGCGGGGTGGCATAGACACTTCTGTGATCCGCCTCACGACGGCAACTCATCAACCGACGAGTCGAGACACCGCGGCATTCACCCGCTCATCGGTCGCCGTCAGAGCGATACGAACATGGTCGTCGTCACCGTAGAAGTCGCCGGGAGCGACCAAGATCCCCCGTTCGGCAAACCAGCGCGTGGTCTCCCACGAGTCGCGGCCCAACGTCGCCCACAAGTACAAACCCGCAACACTGTGGTCAATCGAGAAGCCTGCAGATTCCAACGCTTGCCACAGATGGTCTCGTCGCGTCCGGTAGCGATCTCGCTGCACCTGCACATGTTCGTCATCGCCGTAGGCGGCAATGGCAGCTCGCTGAATCGGCCCCGGAACCATCATTCCAAGGTGCTTGCGAACCGACAGCAGGTCGTCGATGACGCGGCGGTCTCCAGCCACAAACCCGAAACGGTAACCCGCCATCGACGAACGCTTGGACAGCGAATGCACGGCAAGCACATGGGAGAGGTCGCCGCCATTGACGCGGGGATCAAGCACGGAGACCGGCTCTTGCTCCCACCCCAGTTCGAGGTAGCACTCGTCACTGACCACCACGATGTCTCGCTCCCGTGCCCACGCGACGATCTGCGAAAGCCGCTCCACCGAGAGCACCGCGCCAGTGGGGTTGCCGGGGCTGTTTAACCACACCATCGATGCGTCATCAACGTTCTCCACGTCATCGGTGGCCACCACGCGGGCGCCGGCAACCGTGGAGCCGACAGCGTACGTTGGGTATGCCACCTGAGGAATGACAACGGTGTCGGAGGGGCCGATGTTCAAGCCGGTCGGCAGCCACGCGACCATCTCCTTCGAACCGATCGTGGGGAGAAAACCTGCATCGGTGGCTCCGGTACGGCGCGCCAACCATTGCGTGCAGGCGTCTCGCAACTCCGGCAGCCCAGCCGTCGTGGGGTAGCCCGGAGAATCCGACGCTTCGCCCAATGCGCGCTGGACGACATCCGGTGTGGGATCGACCGGCGTGCCCACCGAGAGGTCTACAACGCCATCGCGGTGCTCCCGAGCGCGATCGGCAATCGGGGCGAGGGTGTCCCAGGGGAACTCCGGCAACCGGGACGTCATCCGGTCACCGCCGAATCAGGCGTCCTCTTTGGGTGCGACATTCGCGAGTAAGGGCGCGTCGAAGGATTGTCCACCGAGCTTGGCCGCCCCGCCCGGGGAACCCAAGTCCGAGAAGAATTCCGCGTTGGCCGCCGTGTAGTCCGACCACTCGTCGGGGACATCGTCTTCGTAGAAGATCGCCTCGACCGGGCATACCGGCTCGCACGCGCCACAGTCCACACACTCATCCGGCTGGATGTAGAGCATCCGATCGCCCTCATAAATGCAATCGACTGGACATTCTTCGATACACGATTTGTCTTTGACATCCACACATGGGAATGCGATGACGTAGGTCACCTGAGGCCTCCGGTTCGAAACGTTGGTGCCCGGAACTCCCCGACACCGGGCCCAACGCTACACACCTCTCAGCGTGATCGCCGCTAAAGGGCTGACGGACGTTTCGCCGATTCCATCGATTTGGAGACAAGCCGTTCCTTGGCGATCCGGCCATGCTCTGCCGGGGGGCGCCGAGCCACCTAGGGTGACGTCCGTGAGGCTCTACGACACGCGTACGCGCACGGTCGAAACGATCACCCCGCAGCGCGAGCGTCACCTCACCCTGTATGCGTGCGGCCCCACGGTGTACCGCGACGCCCACGTGGGCAACATGCGGACGTTCCTGCTGTCGGACCTCATCGCCCGGCTCGCGGGACTGCACGGCTGGCAAACGACAGTGGTCCAAAACATCACAGACGTGGGACATATGGCCGACGACACCGGCCTCGGAGGTGTCGACGAGGGCCAAGGGGATGGCGAGGACCGAATTCTGCGTCAGGCCGAGCATGAGGGCCGAGGAGCTCTCGCGGTGGCCCGCCACTACGAAGACGCCTTTCATCGGGACCTTGCCGCCCTCAACATCCACCCGGCCGATCATTACCCCCGCGCGAGCGAATCGATCGGCGACATGATCACCTTGATCGCAATACTGGTCGATCGCGGACACGCGTACGTCGGTGGCGACGGTTCGGTCTTTTTCGACGCCCGCTCCGTCGCTGATTACGGCGCTCTCAGCGGCAATCGTCTCGACGACCTGCGGCCAGGACACAAATTCGACGCCGACATCGATTCCACCAAGCGCTTCCACGCCGATTGGGCCTTGTGGAAGAAGGCACCGGAAACACGGACGCAGTTGGTGTGGGACACACCCTGGGGAGTCGGTTTTCCCGGCTGGCATACCGAATGCAGTGCCATGAGCCTCAAACTGCTCGGAACGTCAATCGACGTGCATACCGGCGGCATCGATCTGCGCTTCCCCCACCACGAGGACGAACGAGCGCAGAGCAATTCGGTGACGGGAACCGACGTCGTTCGACACTGGGTGCACGCAGAACACCTACTCTTCGACGGACGCAAGATGAGCAAGTCGGCCGGCAATGTCGTGCTCGTGGATCACGTCGCCGATCGCGGCATGGACCCCCTCGCGCTGCGTCTGGCTTTCCTTCAGCACCGCTACCGCCAGCAAATGAATCTGACCTGGGCGGTCATCGAGGGTGCACAAACAACTCTTGAACGTTGGCGAAAGAACGTGGCCGCGTGGGCGACCTCACCATCGGCACCCATCCCCGACGACCTTCAGCAGGAGTTCCTGTCCGCCGTCGATGACGATCTCGACACACCGCGCGCGCTTCAGGTCCTGCGATCCGTGGAACGGGACAGCAATCTCACCGACGGAGCGCGCTTCGAATTCTTCGCCTGGGCGGATCGACTCCTCGGATTGGATCTCGTCCGCCGGGTCGGGCAGGCCACGGCAGCAGACCCCCTACCCGACGACGTGCTCGCATTGGCCGCCGAGCGTCAGGAGGCGCGAACGCAGCGTGATTTCGCGACGAGCGATCGGCTGCGAGACGAACTTGCCACCCGCGGGTTCACCGTGACCGACACACCCGACGGGCAGGTTATTGATCGCAGCGACGCCTAGTGCGCGTCAGTCGACGTCGATTTCCTCGGCCGGAACGTTCTCGAACGTCCCGTCATCGGTCGCCGGAGCGGCATCGTCACTGTTGCCGGCCGGTGCATCCTCTGCAGGTGCATCTCCCGCCGGCGCGTCTTGAGGATTCTCCTCGTCCGTCGTCTCCTCGTCCTCGTCCTTCTTCTTCGGCTTCTTGCCGCAGATGACCTTCGGTGCAGCGCGGTAATAGGACCGAATTGTTTCCCGCTTCACTTCCTGGTCGTTTTGGTAGAAGACTCGATCGACATCGATCGTGAAGCCTGGGATGCCCGCTTGCGGGGTGCACCCATCCTTCTTCTTGCGATAAATCTTCTTGGGTTTCCGGACACTGTTGCGTTCGCCGAACTCAGCATCGATCTCGTCGTAGATCTTCGTTCCCCAAAAATCGACCGTCATCGACGAGTTGGTCATATCCGTTGTGATCACCACCGGATACGGACTGTCGTTGCGGAACTGCATATCGAAGATTCCCCAGGCAACGGTTGCTTCCAAGCCCGGCTGGTAGCGGGAGATATACACCGAGTGGGCCCGGGTACTCACCCGTTCCATGCCCGCGAAGAAAGCTGCCGTCCATACCGCGGTCGTCGCAGCGGAGACGCCACCTCCCAGGGCCTCTTCGAAGACACCTCCGGGGCCGATGATGGTGCCCTCGGTGTATCCGTTCTCCTCAGTCCTTTCCAAGATGGTGTCGTTCATCGAGAACGTGTCTCCGGGCATCAAAACGGTGCCGTTGACGTACTCCGCCGCTTGGCCGATGTTGGTCACCCGGTACGCCGCGTACCGGAAATTCTGCGTGAAGCTCGACAGTTGCTCTTGGATGTCTAAAGCCCGAGCGTCGGCGGTGGTGAATTCCGGCTGCCGCTGCCCCTCGGTCACGACAACTTCGCGGACTCCTCCGTCTGACACGTCTTGATCGAGAACCGTGAGGACCTTGGCCGCCAATTCATCGTCTTCCACCCCGCCACCGGCCCTGCTCGGGACGATCTTCAACTCTCCGTTTTTCTTGACCTTGAAGTTGGCGTCTCGTGGAACCCCGGAACCCTCGAGGTCGTCTTCGATCGACTCGTACAGCATCGGTCCGTCGAGGACCGGTTCGTAGTCGTCCTGCACAACAACGAAGGTCAAGGCATCACCGATCACCTCGGCGGGAATCTCCGCAACCGCTGAGCCCGCCGCCACCTTGACCGGGCCGGAGACGGCCGCGAGGGCGAACGTGTTCGCGGCATCCGCGTTCGCCACCGTCACCGTCGGCTCTTCGATGATCACCGGCAAGTCCTGCGTTTCCCGAGGTTCTAAAATCGATGTCACGATCGCCGTGCGGGCCGCTTCTTCGTCGATGCGTCGCCCCTGCCGCCCCGGTGTGTACTCCACGGTTGTCCCCTCGACCGCCAGTGAGGACTCAACAGGAAGGGTGGTGACGAGTCGATCGAACGCTGCCATCTGACGGTTGAGTTTGTCCTCTTCGACGATGATCACCGGCTCGACATCAACACCCTCACTGGCGAAGAAACGCGAGAAGGGATTCAGGTTTCGAGTAACGAGCGGCTCCACGGTTTCCACCGCATTGACCCACACTCCCGCCTGACGCGGCTTGACGATGATCATCTGGCCGTCGTTATCGAACTCGAGTAGTTTCGCTGCCGGCTTGGCTACCTGCTGACGCACCTTCACGACAGCCTCGTCGCGCGTCAGCCCCCCAATATCGACGCCGTTGACCGTTGTATTCGCCGGGACGGTGGGCCCGCTGCTGGCGACGAAGGCGGCTACGCCTACTCCTATCACCACGATGGCCGCAACCGAAACTCTGGCCAGGATCCAATGCTTTCGTGTGGGTCGCCACCGACGGCGATGCGACTCCGACACGGACCCCTCGTCTCCCCAGCTCATGGGTGGCCTCGAAAACGACGCCACGCGGCGGACACGGGGCCCGCGAACTGCCCCGATGGTAAGCATGCGGACCCCTGCAGTCCAAACCGATCGGCTCGTCGCCTTCCCCCAGACTGCGGCCTCCCACGGCGGATCGGCATAGGCGAGAGCACCACGGAGCTCAGGCCGAGCACGGGGTGATGGGCAAAGCGCCTCAGACGCGGGGGTTTCTCACTCCGACGGCGGGATCGCAGGGTTGTGCGGATTCGCAGAATTTTGCGGGTTCGGCCCGTTCACGCGCATAGGCCGGGCAGGCAAGGTCGCTGCGGCTGATCCGAGAATCGCACCACCAAGCAGGTACGCCCACTGCCGCGCACCACTACTGACCGCAATGTCTCCACCGGCTGTTTCGCTCGCGAGAAAAATCGTCACGACGATCCAGCCGGCCACAACGAGCCAGGCCGCCGCACGAGAGGACGACGCCAACGCGACGCCCCGAATGGACGCGATCAAGACCCCGAGAACGATGAGTACGCCCCACGGAATGACGAGGTACCGATCGGAAAAAATCAGGATGGATCGATGCGCCTGAACGAAGCCACCGAGCAGACCGATCAGCAGACCGACTCCGAGCCCACCTAGCAGCGGTGCGGCCTTGCGGACAACTGTCACTCGCCAATCCCGGCGAAAAGGTCCGTCTCTCGACCCTCGCGAGTTTCCGGCACCGGCGTACCTCGCACGAGGCGAAAGTACTCCGTACCCATCGCCTGGGACCCGAGGTTGTTGGATAGCGCGAAGAAGCCGCCGTCGACCGTCACCTGCGTCTTGTGGGCCGCCAACGCCGTCATTTTCGTATCGAGGAATTCGGTCGCATCGACGGCAGTCGTGATCAGCTCGTCATCGCAGGCGAACGGCAGGTCATCGGGATCCATGGCGGCGAACTCGTTGTCCGAGTCGACCTCACGAAGCGTCATGATTCCTTCTCGGATGACGCTGCGCGGGAACGCCGTCCAGTAGACCTTCGACACGCCCCACGCCGCCCCGAGATCCGGCTGGAACGACGGCGACTCCGCCAACGCCACCGCGTAGTGCGTTACGCGGTGGGCCTGGATGTGATCGGGGTGCCCGTAGCCTCCGAAATCGTCGTACGTCACGACAACCTGCGGCCGTACCTCGCGAATCACCTGCACCAGGTCGCACGCAGCGGTGAGAAGATCTGCCTGCCAGAAGCAGTCATCGCGATCGTTACTCGGCACCCCCATCATCCCCGAGTCGCGGTACTTGCCCGCTTCTCCGAGGAAACGATGATCGCTCACGCCGAGGATCGCCATCGCGTCTGCTAATTCACCAATGCGATGTTCACCGAGAGCGTCGTCCTGGTCAGCCGCGAGGTGCTGCAGGTCGGGGACGAGCACTTCACCTTCTTCTCCGAGCGTGCACGTCACGAGCGTTACCTGCACACCCTCGGTCCCGTACTTGGCCATGACCGCTCCCGTTCCGATTGTCTCGTCATCGGGATGCGCATGGACGAGAAGAAGTCGGCGGTCGGGCAGCGTCATACCGTCAGGCTACTTGCGCCAACGTGGCTCCTCACCCTCCCGTCGACTCGGGCACGATAGGGCGATGACCGGACCGGACGAGGGGGCGCGCACCAACCCGATGTCCGATGACCCCGTCATGAGTTTCCCAAGACAACGGGCCATAACCCGCGGATTTCGGCTCGGCGCCCCGCGAAGCGTTCGGATCGCCCGGCGCCCAAACGGACAGGCGCGCGTGTTCTTCATCCGAAGCCGTGATGGGCGCACAGCAACCGGCGACCTGTGGGTGGCCGACCAGGGCGATGGGTGGCAGGAACGACTGCTCGTCGACGGTGCATCACGAGGAACCGACGGTGAACTGCCAGCCGCTGAACGCGCCCGACGCGAGCGCCTGCGGGAAGTAACCGCCGGAATCACCACGTACTCACTTGACCGCACCGGATCTACCGCTGCATTCGCAGTAGACGGCACTCCCTACGTCGTGAATGTGGACGAGGAATCTATTCGCACCGTCGCTCACCCAGGACCCGTCGTCGATCCGCAGATCAGCCCGGACGGCACACACGTGGCCTTCGTTCACGATCGCCGCGTCTGGTGCGCGACCATCTCCAGCGACTACGCCTCGCCGCTGACGCCGGTGGAAGACGAGCCCATCACCTGGGGGTTGGCCGACTTCATCGCCGCTGAGGAACTCGAACGACACCGCGGGATGTGGTGGATGGCCGATTCAACGCGACTCATCGTTGAGCGCGTCGATGAATCCGACGTCGAGACTCGCTGGATCTTCGACCCCGCCCAACCAGAGCTCGAACCTGTGCCGCACCGGTACCCGTCGGCGGGGACACCCAACGCGAGCCTCTCTCTCCACCTCGTTGCGTTGGACGGAACCAGCCAAGAAGCGACGTGGGATACCGACACTTACTGCTACCTCGCGAGCGTCCACGTCGGTCCCGAACACTCTCCCGTCATCTCTGTTCTCGACCGCACGCAGCAGCGCCAACAAGTTCTCGCGTTGGTGGACGACGCTTGGGTGACACGAACCGAGAACGAGCAGGATCCGTGGATAACCGTGATCCCCGGATCCCCGACCCTGGATCGAGCGGGTTCACTGATCGAGGTTCTGGATCGACACGGGCACTTCCGCGCGTGCAGAGACGGAGAGCCCTTCTCTCCAGAGGGTTGGAATGTGGAAGCGATTCTCGACGTCGGAGTCGATCACATCGCCGTCGCAGCAGCCGTGGCTCCGGAGACCCGAGTGCTCGCGAGACTTGGATTCTCTGGTGACGTCGACGTCATCTCCGACCCCGAGCACTGGTCCGCCGGGGTCGTCGAAGGTGACGTCAGCGTCGTTGCTTCCACGAATGCATCGTCGACCTCGTCCACGATGCGGATCATCGACTCCCGCGGCTTTGTCACCATTGCCTCGCACGCCGAGCAGCCCGATGTCACCGCAAGGCCGCACCTTCTTCGCATCGGGTCCCGCGATCTCAGCGCCGCGGTTCTTCTCCCGCAACAGCACGAACCCGGCGCGCGCTGGCCCATCATCTGCAGCCCCTATGGGGGGCCGCACGCACAGCGTGTGATCTCTGCCGGCGGTGCCTATCTCACCGAGCAGTGGCTCGCCGACCAAGGGTTTGCCGTCGTCGTCATCGACGGCCGGGGGACCCCGGGTCGCGGCCCTGACTGGGAGTACGCGGTGCACCACGACCTCGCCGGCCCGGTGCTCGAGGATCAAGTGGACGCTCTACTCGCCATCGCGAACTCCAACGACGCACTCGACCTTTCTCGCGTTGGTATTCGGGGTTGGTCTTTCGGCGGCTATCTCGCCGCGCTCGCGGTGCTCGATCGTCCCGATGTCTTCCATGCCGCGGTCGCCGGAGCTCCGGTGACTGACTGGAGGCTCTACGACACGGCATACACCGAGCGATATTTGGGGAACCCCTCAACTAACAACTCCCCGTACGAGCGGACGTCACTCCTGTCTCGCGCCGCGGCCCTCACTCGTCCCTTGCTGCTTATTCATGGCCTCGCGGACGACAACGTGCTTGCCGCCCACACGCTACAACTCTCTCGGGCGCTGCTGGAAGCGGGGCGGCCTCACAATGTCCTTCCCCTCAGCGGCGTCACGCATATGACGCCGCAAGAGGTTGTCGCCGAGAATCTCTTGTGGACCGAAGTCGACTTCTTCACCAAGCATCTCGGTTGATCATCACTACTTTCGTTTGCGCCCGGCCTTCACTCGCTCGGTAACGTCCAGCAAGACCTTCCGCATTCGCACCGCCGACGGGGTCACTTCCACGCATTCGTCTTCGCGGCAGAACTCCAGTGCCTGCTCGAGCGATAACTCCCGGTGCGGAATCAGTGGCACCAGAACTTCGCCGGTGCTCGACCGCATGTTCGTGAGCTTCTTCTCTTTTGTCGGGTTCACATCCATGTCATCCGATCGGGAGTTCTCTCCCACGATCATCCCCTCGTAAACCTCAGTCCCCGGTCCAACGAACATCGTTCCACGCTCCTGGAGGTTGGCGAGAGCAAATCCCGTGGTGCTTCCGCTTCTATCGGCGACGAGTGAGCCCGTTGGCCGGGTGCGGAGTTCGCCGTGCCACGGCTCATACCGATCGAATACATGGTGCAGCAATCCGGTGCCGCGGGTCTCGGTGAGGAATTCCGTGCGGAAACCGATCAGCCCTCGAGCCGGCACAAGGTAGTCCATGCGGACCCAACCGGATCCGTGATTCACCATCTGCTCGAGGCGACCTTTGCGAAGCGCCATCAGTTGCGTCACCACCCCGAGGTAATCCTCCGGAACATCCACGGTGAGCCGCTCGACGGGTTCGTGCATGGCGCCATCGATCGTTCGCGTCACAACCTGAGGTTTCCCGACGGTGATTTCGAAGCCTTCTCGGCGCATCAACTCCACGAGAATCGCCAGTTGCAGCTCTCCTCGGCCCTGCACCTCCCATGTGTCCGGACGCTCGGTCGGCAACACACGAATCGACACATTGCCGATCGTTTCCGCTTCCAGTCGGCTCTTGACCATCGGTGCGGTCAGCTTGGAGCCACCACTTCGGCCTGCCAGCGGTGACGTGTTGATGCCGATAGTCATCGAAATCGATGGCTCGTCCACCGTGATGACCGGAAGCGGCCGTGGATCATCCGGGTCGGAGAGTGTTTCACCGATGGTGATCTCGGGGATGCCTGCGACCGCGATGATGTCACCGGCGGACGCACTCTCGACGGGAACTCGCTCCAACGCCTCCGTCATGAGCAGTTCGGCGACTTTGGCGCGATCGACACTCCCGTCCGATCGAATCCACGCCACCTGCTGACCCTTGCGAATGCTGCCCTCGTGCACGCGACACAGAGCAAGCCGTCCGAGGTAGGGCGACGCATCGAGGTTGGTGACATGAGCTTGCAGTGGCGCTCCCTCGACGAAAGTCGGTGCCGGGATGGTCTCGAGCAATGTTGCGAAGAGCGGCTCCAGATTGTCGGAATCAGGTTGTTCGCCGTCGTTGGGCATCGTCGTGGACGCCCGGCCGGAGATGGCGCTGGTGTAGATGATCGGAAAATCGATCTGGGAGTCATCGGCGTCCAGGTCGAGGAACAACTCGTAAACCTCATCGACGACTTCTTCGATACGCGCGTCATTGCGGTCCACCTTGTTGATGACCAGAACCACCGGCAAACGCTTGGACAATGCCTTGCGCAACACGAACCGCGTTTGGGGAAGCGGACCTTCGGATGCATCGACCAGCAACACCACACCGTCGACCATTTCCAAGCCGCGCTCGACTTCACCGCCGAAGTCGGCGTGCCCGGGCGTATCGATGATGTTGAAGACCACGCCACCATCGGGAGCTGACTGTCCCGCGTACCGGACCGAGGTGTTCTTGGCGAGGATCGTGATGCCCTTTTCTCGCTCCAGGTCCATCGAATCCATGACGCGCTCGGCGACGTCCTGGTTCTCACGGAAGGCACCGGACTGCCACAGCATCGCGTCGACCAGCGTCGTCTTTCCGTGATCGACGTGGGCGATGATGGCGATATTGCGGAGGTCGTCTCTGGAAGGCACTCGCGAACACTAGACGCACGTCCCGTGGCATTCTCAGGGCGTGCTGCACACACTCGCCCGGCTAGCTCTCGGCGTGGTCCTCATCGGTGCCGGAATCAGTCACTTCACTAACGCGGAATCGTTCCTCGCTCAAGTGCCGTCGTGGCTACCGGCTCCCGATGCCGTTGTTGCGATCTCCGGGGTCATCGAGGTGATTCTCGGAGTTGCCCTTCTCGCTGCACCGCGGCGCTTTCAACCTCCGCTCGGTTGGATGGTCGCCGCGTTCTTCGTCGTGATCTTCCCGGGCAACATCTCGCAGTTCGTGAGCGGAACCCCCGGCTTCGGCCTGGACTCAGATGCGGCCCGCTTCATCCGCCTGTTGTTCCAGCCAGTCCTGGTCGTCTGGGCGCTGTGGTGCACGAGTGCGTGGACGACCTGGCGAAGAATCAGGCGAGATCGCAGAACCAGTCAGCAAGGAATACCGAACGGCTCTGCGTAGCAGACCGTTCCGGCAGGGACAGATGCATCGTCGTTCAATGTCATCACCATGAGCGCATCGGCAGGAACGTCGATCGACAGGCCGATGCCGTAATCACTAGCTCGTCGAAAACCGAATCTCGGGTAGTAACCGGGGTGGCCGAGAACGACGACGAAGTCTCCACCCCGAACTCGAGCGGCCTCTAGTGCTGCTTCGATGACCGCCGAACCTATGCCTTGCCCTTGATAACGCGGATCCACTGCGCACGGCGCCAAACACAACCCCGCAGATTCACCCACGGTGCAGCGAGTCAGCAGCGCGTGACCGACAACATCACCAGCTGCGGTGGTGGCCACCCAGGAGAGCCCGTCGATCCACGCGGAACTTCCGCGGAGCGCGTCGACAAGGTCGGCCTCCTCGCTTGTTTCGAATGCCGCAATGTTCACGGCTCGAATGTCATCGACATCCGGTGGTGATTCGGGGCGAGTGACGAGACCAGAACCGTCTTTCACCATCGCCTCGTTGCGTTCCCGTCCGTGCTCAATCACACGTTGAAGCGGAACTCGACGACGTCACCATCGGCCATCACGTAATCCTTGCCCTCCATCCGGACCTTGCCTCGCGCCTTGGCCTCCGCCATTGATCCCGCATCCAGCAAATCGTCGTAGGAGACCACCTCGGCCTTGATGAAACCTTTCTGAAAGTCCGTGTGGATGACGCCGGCGGCTTCGGGAGCCGTGGCATCCCGGGGAATGGTCCACGCGCGAGCTTCCTTCGGACCCGCCGTGAGATACGTCTGCAGGCCGAGGGTTGCGAATCCCACCCGCGCGAGG
>Ga0208149_1000691_pt1 | contig 12852 bp, 23 predicted proteins | sample DEB08_DNA_15_FD_184533 | JGI IMG/M metagenome (GOLD analysis project Ga0208149, IMG submission 184533) | Aqueous microbial communities from the Delaware River and Bay under freshwater to marine salinity gradient to study organic matter... | ecosystem: Environmental > Aquatic > Marine > Coastal ... | reverse complement strand
GTACGCAGAAACCCCTGCTCTTTTAAGGCGGGGGTCTTTTTTACGAACGCTTCTTCTTCTTGCTGCCACGTTTCTTTCCCTTCTTCTTAAACCCTGCTTTCATCAGAGCATAAGCCTTGGGTGATATAGTAGATTTTTTCTTCGATCTACTAATACCCTTTTTACGTCGGCGGTTGATATTTGCATACAAACCACGAGCAGCCATTAGTATTTACGCTTTTTAGAAGACTTTTTCTTCTTCTTTTTCATTTTCATTGAGTGACGAGCCATAAAAACTCCTTTGAGACCTTGCGTTAGAATTAACGCAAATGTATCCAATTCTGTTGCCAAGCTGGATACCCACTCCGCAATACACTGTTTAGGCAGCTATTGCAAGATCATAAACTTCATCGTTTGCGTTTATGTTTAATTTGGCTCTATCAGTACCTATTCACACAATGTCGAAACTGAACTCACCCCCGTCGAATTTTTATTGGTGGAGGTGGAGGGACTTGCACCCTCGTCCATCATGCTTTAATGAACTAAATCATCAAGCCCTTTTTTGCTCTGGTAATCTATCTGAAGGTGTAAGCAAGAAATCAATCTGCCCACAAGAAACAACAGTAGTGCTCTCTTCAATACATTTTCCACAACGCGAGCCAACTTTATTTATGAGGAAAGGCTCTTTTAGAAGATCTTTCTCTGAGATATTATTGCAAATACAAAGATACATCTTCTCTCCTCGTTGAATTAGGGCGGGGGCGCATAGAGCTTTAAGTCCTATTCTGTGCGGTGGTCGGACACCCCCTGGTGGTCGGTGAGGTGCAGTGCGTAGTAAGTTACGTCTTAGCTGCTTCCGTGACAGTTTCCCTCACCTGCAAGAACTATTTACTAGTATAATATTTCCTACATTCTTGATGACTTTCTGCGATTCCGTCTAAGACTTCCTGCGCGCACTTTTCATCAAGTTTTCGGTTGCTATCTTTTACAAGTATAGCTCCGACTAATATCATTGCAATTACCATTCCTGGCATTATGTTCTCCTTCGTTACTTTTAATAAGCCCTCGCATTCACTCAAAGACTCATTAAAAGTGACTGTTTTAAGTAACAATGTAAAACAGTCGAAAACATTGCCTCCGTCGAGGTTGCACCTGGATTAGATCCTTTTGATTAACGTGGCGTGCATACACGGAGATGTTCTACGAGTTCTCTTCTCGTGCCCATAGGAATTGGTACCAATTTATGGGGCGATGGGGTCATTAGCTCCCCAAGGGCAGTTTATATCCGCATCGGACTGCCTTACCGAAGAGCAAAATTACGATGATGCTGCAACGTCTAAGTTTTTATACCAGTCTAGAGCTGGGGTGGGTCTCTTAGCGCCTACCAGCTACTGAACAATTAACCCGTAAGTCAGAGAGGGCCACGAAAGGCTCGTGAAACCGCCATCCTTTTAACTGGAGGAGGCAACCAGTGGATTTTTTCAGAGATTCCTTCTCGATTTCAATAAAGATATTATACAAGTTGTGAGGTTGTAAGTCAAGAACTTTTTTTCACTTGGGGTCAAAAAATTCTTCTGTAGGGATTGTTATTCTAAAGTCTTCTCCCTCAATAGTGACCGTATAGGTAATAGTATCATAGTCTGGAATATAAGACTCTACGAAACCTTCGCCAAAAACGCTATTCATAAGTTTTTTCTCTTTCCATCTTTGTAAATCAATTACATTAGACTTCATAGAGCGCTTCTTAGTAAGCCGTAAGCGATTACAGCGAACATAGCAAATCCACAAACTAAAAATACAAAAATTTGGTCAAACCACTTTTCAGCAAATTTTTTAAAAATAGTCTTCATCTGTTCCAAATCCTGCAGATGCGAGAGCATCACCGTCCCAGTCAAATAAAGCGTCGTCCCCATCACTGTATGATTCTTCGATTCTCATCTCATTTACAATGACTTGTTGAACTAAATCCCAAGCATAGTCAGCACTAATACTTAACTGCACAGAAACTTCTGCTGCAATTTCTTCGGGCTCTTCCTCCCACAGTGCTAGAACAATACTTTCTGCTTCTTGATATAATTTATCCATATTACTCATCTACCAATATCTCGTATATTATCTTTTGAGATTACCATGTAGCCGCCTTTATTATAGGCTATAGCTACAGTATGATTCTTACTTTCTTCTCTACGCCAGTCATCTCGTGGTCGTGGAGTATACTTTGTAAGAGGTGCGCTAGGATACTTCTTTTCTTCTCGTTTTGCAAAAAGAGGCTTATCCATAGGTTTAAAAACAGGCTGCACTTTTTTACTCTTTGAGACGACTCGTCGTCTTCCTGAATAAGTATAACCTATACTTCCTTGAACAATCATAGAACTCTCCCAATTAAAAATAATATTATACAAGCGAAGAGCAAGAATGTCAAGAATTATTTGTCGTGTAGTGCCCTTAAAATTTCAATCCATTCTTCTTCAGTTACAGAAGGTTTATGGTGACCAGGAGCTACAGCGGGGCTTTCATCCTCTCCGTAGCGTCCTCGGTCTTCGTTACCGTCTGCGTTCAACTCAGTCTGCGCTTTTTGCACAGCTCTATAGTTCGGACTCGACATACTCAATTACTCTTTCTAAGGCGTCCATAAGTTCACCTAGCTCATCCTCACGGATAGGATCGTTTCCATCGTCACACACTGCTTTATAGGTGTCTTGAAGACCTGTAAGCATACACTCAAGTTCCTCTGCCATAGAGACTTCCGAAGGCATAGGTACTCCAGCTGCCTGAAAAAAGGCATTTAGTTTCTCTTGAATTCGTACTACTGAGTTTGTTTCAAAATCAATATTCAGATGGTCATTTCCATCTCTTAACGAAAAGTTCCAATTCTTCATACTACATTCTCCAATACTTCTAAAAGTTCATGGTAGTGGGCTACTTTACTTAATTCTTCTTCTAGTGCAGCCATAAAATCTGTATGCTCAGGAATAGGTTGAGGACTTTCCATCAACAATTTATAGTTCATTGTATGGTACATTAACTTACCTTCCAAATAAGAGCTAAAAGAGTCGTTGATTAGCATTTCTCTTTCCTCTTTCTTCATACAGCTACTCCTCGTACTGTTAATTCTTTGCGTGCTTTTACTCGCAATTTTCTTTCCCCAGAACGTAAGTCTGAGTCGTCCTTAGTACAAAGCTCTACTAATTCGGAAGTTTTTACTCCGGCAATTGGAAATACTCTCTTGCTCTTAGTTTTAGTAGCTTTGTTAAATACTTTCTCATCTCTTTTCCATTTTACAGACATACTATTCTCCTTAATAAAAACAATATTATAAGAGTTGAAGGAATGTTTGTCAAGAGTTATTTTCACTCGCCGCTGTTAAAGCGTTGTGATAATATTCCTCGTCTTCCTTAATTAAATTCATTTCAATATCAAGTAGCATATCAATACAGTGACGAGCTTTTCTCAAGTCTTCTACTGGTTGATTCTTGTCTCGAAATCGAGTAACATACTTAATAACCGTATGTTGTAAAGGATCTAAGCCGTTCTGCATACTATAATCCATTGGCTGAATCTTATATTTCTTGTAGTGGTCTCCGCCAATTTGAATATCCCAGCTATTAGACATTCCATTCTCTCCCTTCTTCTATTGCGTCTTGTGCACACTGAACATAATCTCTGTCTTCCTCACTCAGAACATTCCAGAACTTACTAATCTCTAAAGTAACTTCATATACTAGTTTTTGAGTTTTAAGATGTTGATTTGCCTCCATTAACTGCTGAAGTTCATCCAGTCTTTGATTGATTACTTCTCTCCTCGGTAATATCTTTATAAATTTTCTCATCGGTAAGCTCTTTTAGTCTTTCAGATATTAGTTTCATTTTCTCGTTTTTAGTCCAATGGTAGTTGGTATACAAATATTCTATCATTTGTTCATCAGTCATTGTTATCTAACCACTCCTTTGCTGTAGTACCTTCACTCTCTGTAGTAGCTTCGCGATAGTACAAGATTAATTCCTTCTGTTGGCGCACGTACCGGCGCACTTCTTGAAAGTTTTCAGCCATCTTCTCATACCCGTCTGGAGTTAGTGCAAACACTACAAACTGACCATCGAGCATCTTCTCGATAATCTTCACTTGCTCGTCAAGATTCTCCTCCGTAATGACAAAAAAATTGACGTCTAAGAGATCAATTTCCTGCGGCAGAGGAGGTTGGTAGATCCGAAGAGGTACTTTCTCCGTTACTGTTATTATTTTCGGTTCCGGAGGTATCGGAGCTTCCGGAAACTTCGGGAGCCACTGGCAACCCTGAAGTAGCAGGCTCGTCGTCATCAGCATCCATAAGTTCTTTTGTGTCATTTTCTAGTGCCCTAAATACTTTTGCAGTTCCGCCGTTAATTCTTTTTTCAATTAGACCAGGCTTTGCTCGTGCAAGACGAGTAAGATTATGGTCTTTGAATACTTTAAGGTAGTTCTGCTTTTCTTTGTTCAGCTCATTATTTCTTGCTGTGAGGTTGGACATTGCTGCTTCTGCTTTTTTTGCATTCTCTTCTGCATCTTTGAGTGCTTTTTGAGAAGTCTTGACTGCAATTTCCATCTGAACTTGGTTTTCTTTGAGGGTTCTGTTGTTTGCTTCGAGCTGAACAACTTTGTTTTCAAGCCCTGATACAGTGACTTTATGGTACGCAAAACCCCCTCCTGCTGCCATTAAAAACGCTAAGATGAGCCAAGGCATTACACTTCTTCTAAGCGTACCATGAGTCTTTCGGCTCGGTTCGTTACTTGCTTATGCCAGCGAGAGTCCCGCCCTTCTACGGCAGCCTTCGCCCAGTCGCCAGCTTCTAATGCAGCGCAAAAGTTCTTAAACTGAGATAACCGTGGACGTCCCATATTGAACATCATATTTACCACAATTTCTTGAACTTCTCCTGGAAAGTCGTGCCACTTCGGGCCAAAAAGAACTTCACATTCGTCGATAGACGTATCCAAATCTTTTTCAAACGCTTCCCAAACTCGCTCTTCTGATACCGGTGTACCAACGGGTTGACCGTGTTCTGGATCATCTTTAGTAACAAGATGACCGACACCAAAAGTATCATACCCAAGATGGTCTTTATATATTTTATACTCGACACCTTCATCCACCTTTAAAGTTTCAAACACATTTTCTCTATTCACACACACTCCATTTTTTAATGGTAGACCTTTCAATGTCTTCCCATTCTCTGCCTTCAATATCATAGGCTATTAGTTTATCAGAAAGAGTACTTACATTTATTTTTACTAAAGTGTTTAGTGTATATGTTTTTGTAATCTCTCTTCCACTGTTTAAACTTTCAAACGTTATATCAACCTTGCCACTTTGCAACGCCTTTATAAGTTGTCCCACAGATCCTCTTCCTTTACAAAGATGCCATCAATCATCTTTCCCTTGCGATCTTTTATATCATCCCAAGCAACTTCCAGACACTCTTTAATATCAAGATTATTTCGTTCCATGATATTTATCATTACAACGAGCATATCTCCGATATCGTCTCGAATGTCTTTTCCTTTACATATACTATCACTTAGTTCTCCAAGTTCCTGTAGAAGTTTCAAACATTGGTCTTTATCAGTACTACCTTCAATAAGGTTTCTGTCACGATGCCAAGTTCGAATCCTAGAGATCATTACTTCTGCTACTCCGCGAGCTTCGCCATTCCACTTATCATTCATAAATATTGTATTCCTTGATACATTTCAGGGTGTTGTACCAAAAGCATGCTGCCATGGTAGTTTGCGTATACTATACCGGCTAAAAGTAGCAAGCCAAATATTGTATTTCTAATTCGTTTCATTAGTCCCCCCAGACGTCCCCACCGTTTTCGATGAGAACTTCTTTGCACTGAAGTGCGATTTCCATATGTTCTTTCTGAGTTCCATTTCCTCCACGAAGCTCTACAAAGTGCATCCATGAACGTAATGTTCCTGTCATATATAGTCTGCTTTCAATTAAGCCTTCAGGCAGTACGGCTCGTGCCTGTTCTTTTGCGATACCGTTGTCGATAGCCCATTTATAGATTTCACTGGCCTTATTAATCATCTCTCTTTGTTTCTGATGCCAAGCAATTTCTAATCCATCATTGTCGGCAGGAATACTGTTCTGCCGGTTTTTTGGGTCTTGTAGTCGAGCTTCTCTCGTGACAAATTCTAAGTCTATCGTAGGGTCTGCGTAACGCTGACTAAACTCCTGAAAAGAAAAAGAGCGGTGTCGCAACATTTGACGAGCAATGTCTCTTGTAGTTGTAATCTCCATACAAGCACTAGCCATCTCAAAGGGGCTAAAGTGTCCTTCTTTTTTCAGATACTTTAGCAGCTTTGGGGCAGTTTTTGAATTGTTTTGGTTAGCAGGATTGCTAACACGGGCACAGTATGCTATTACATCCATAGCATTTGGCGTTATCCAAATTAAATTTACCATTGAAATCTCCATTCATTAAGTGCATATTATACGATGTTCTAGATTTCATGTCAAGAATTATTTAGCCGAAGGTAGTTGGGCAAAAAAAGTATTTGACACAGGAGGTCAAAGCTTGTATAATATACCCTGAAATTCGTACCAGACTATCTGTGCGTTTTTCAAAATCCGTAAATAAACGATTGTTATGCTTCCGAAAGGGGCGAGTTCATCTTTCTTAAAAGGAGAAAACTTATGAATGCAGTAAATCTTGAAAAATTCTTTGTCGGTTTCGACAATTTAATCAACAGCCCGTTGTATACCCAACAGGCTCCAGAATATCCACGCTATAACATTGAAAAAGTTGCCGAAGGTTACGTTGTGCAAGTAGCCGTTCCCGGTTGGAAAAAAGAACAAGTATCAGTGAACGTTCACAAAAATATTCTTTCCATCAAAGGAGAGAAGAAAGAAGATAGTAGTGGCAGAAACTGGGTACATAAAGGTATATCAGGAAAAAGTTTTGAGAAGCATCTAAAGCTTGACAACGCCTTAGAGGTCTCTGCCGCTTCCATGGAAAACGGAATGTTGACGATAGAATTAACGTATTCGCCCTCTAGTAAGCCCACATCAATACCTATTGGGTAACTTGGAGATTCAATGAAGAACTTCGTAGAAAAAAGGTGGGACATGCTAGGGGCTATTATGCAATTAAGTGTGGTACTTTGTACCCCTATTGCATTTGCAGCTCTTAGCTATTTCTCAGCCTAAAGACGGGAGAGGGGTCTTTCGAGACCCCTTTTTATATGATACCAATAAAATACCCAGATAAACCTGCCATTTTGTTTGCTACCGGGCCTTCTCTAACGGAAGAAGTCGTAGAAACAATTAGGCCCTACAAAGATAAGTTCGTAATGTTCGGGTGCAATAATGCCTACGATATTGTGGATTATCTCGACGAACACTACGCGTGCGACAATAATTGGTGGACAGAGTACGGTACTACATTTAGAGAGAAATTTCCTACTCTATCTTCTTGGTCGCAAGCACCGGAAAGCATTCTAGAACCCTTTAACGTAACGCATGTAAAGGGAGCCCACAAACAAGAACTTTCTACTAATAATAATTTAATACATTTTGGTTCTAACTCTGGGTTTCAGCTATTAAACCTAGCGTTTTTACTTGGCTGTAGAAAGTTTTTGCTTGTAGGTTATAACATGCAAAACGTAGGGGGCAAAAAACACTTTTTTGGAAATCATCCAGGAAGGTTAGACAAAAATAGTCCTTATCCTCAGTTTGTAAGGGCGTACAGCCAAATACAAGAGAATATAAAAGAGTTAATTGTAAATTGCACTCCTGACAGTGCATTAACGATGTTTAGACAAGGCGACTTACGTGAGGAGTTAGTTTTATGATTAATGTTGTTTGTTTTAAGTGGGGGACAGAGTTCTCCGCCGATTATGTAAATAATCTATTTCATAGTGTAGAAAGAAATACCACACTAGACATAAATTTTATTTGTTACACAGACGATCCTACAGGAGTTGAGTGTGAAACAAGAGAATTTATCGAGCCTCTCCCACACTGGTGGTACATTATAGGTCTTTTCAATCCAAAACACGGGTTTAAAGATAAAGTAGTTTATATGGACCTGGATACTATTATTCTAGGTAATATAGACCATATTTTGTCTGTTGATGTGCCTTTTGTTACTTTACGAGATTATTATCGTCCAAAAGGGTTGCAGACAGCATATATTGCTTGGGAGCCTTCTTGGGGCGCTTTTATCTGGGATAGGTTAACTACTCAATTCCCAACAGAAAGAAGCTACCAGAAACTCCTAACATATACGGGAGGAACCAATAGATTTTTAGAAGAGTCTGTAGGGTTGGGCACCGACGTGCCAAGACTACAAGATTTTGTACCGGGAGAGTGTATAAGCTATAAGGTACATATACGAGATAAAAGAGAGCCGTGTGACATTGCTAAAGTGAGAATCGTATTTTTTCACGGAAAGCCAAGACCACACGAAGTAAAAGACTTAACCTGGATGCAGGAACATTGGAGGTAATATGAAAGTACTAGTAACGGGCGGAGCGGGATTTATAGGTTTATATACCGTGGAAGCTCTTCAAGCAGCAGGACATACTCCTGTAATTTTTGACCATTTTAACCGGCAAGAAGAATACCCTTGCCCCGTAATTTTAGGAGATGTTCGTGATGATGTCTCTGTAACAGAAGCAATGGCACATGTGGATGGATGCATTCACTTGGCGGCTGTTTTAGGCACTCAAGAGACAGTTACTAATCCCAGGCCTGCTGCCCACTCTAATCTAATGGGAGGGCTGAATATACTCGAAGCCGCAGCTCAGTATGATATTCCTGTAGCCTATATTGGTGTTGGAAATCATTGGATGAACAATACATACTCTATCAGTAAAACGATGATTGAAAGATTTATAGATATGTATAACAAAAACAGAGGCACTAAAGTTAATATTGTGAGGGCAATGAATGCTTATGGCCCTCGACAAAGGCCGGTAGCTCCTTGGGGTACTTCAAGAGTAAGAAAGATTACACCCTCCTTTGTTTGCAGAGCCTTAGCTGGAGAAAATATCGAGATTTATGGAGACGGTAGTCAAGTCTCAGATATGTGTTGGGTAGGAGATGTTGCACAAGCTTTAGTAGTAGCTTTAGAAAAAGCTAATGAAGGTGTGATTTTTGACGAAGCTGTAGAAGTTGGGCCCGAATTAAACTCTACAGTGAAGGAAGTAGCTGAGTTAATTATAAAAATCTCTGGGAGTTCTTCCGAGATTGTCAATCTTCCGATGCGTCCAGGAGAAATTCCAAATGCAGTAGTGTCTGCCGATGTAAAAACCTTAAATCTGGTAGGTATGTCTGCTGATAACCTTAAACCTTTGGAGGAGGGTATGACCGAGACTGTTGCTTGGTTTAAGGAGACATTTTTTAAATGATAAAGGAAGATCCCGCTTTTTGGGTCGTAACTAGTTGCACCCCTCAATATATTCCAGGACTAATAGCTTTAAGAAATAGTATGGAAATGTTCTTTCCAGAAGGCTCTTTAGCTTGTTTTATGTACGACCAAGACGAAGAATTAGACCTTCCAGATAGAGTACACTATATCCATAATGCTCCAATGCTTGGAAGAATCATAAATCGGGGGGGAGCGTTCAGACACGGATTAAGGCTAGGTCCTGATATGTACTCCAGACTTCTAATTCCGAAGTATTTTAAAGGAAAAGTTTTTTATGTGGATGTAGATTGTGCAATACTACAGAGTCTAAAAGAAGCTTGGGAGTTGGACTTAGAGGGGTATCCTACAGCCTGTGTTTTGCGAGAAGACATAGGTTGGATAGGAGGAGCTGTAGAGGATAAAATGGCTTCGGGCACTTTCTTATGTGACACAGATATGTGGGAGAGCATAGGAATGGTTGAAAAAGTGTTCGAAGTTATGGAGGATTATTATCAGGGCAAAATAAAAAGACAGTTTCATGTTAATGTAGAAAGCACTTTAGCATATGCACACGATAATAACTTTCTACCCTTGAATAGAAAATACCAAAATTTAGCTTATTATGGTATTCTATCTCAGGAAGACAAGATTATACACTGGGGCGGTCCAAAGCCTTGGAAAATTAGTAAACATCAATTAAAATCAGAGGATGCCTGCTACCAAGACTTGTGGACTTGTTTCTATAATAATGATAAAGAGAAAGCTAGTGAACTCCTATCTAAATTACCGGAAACTTTAGCGGAAAAGATAGATTGGAGAGAGCATAAGAGTAAAAGACAGATAGGAAAGAAAATATTATGACACAAACAGAATTAAATCTTGACACAAAATTAGAAAGCCCTTATGATGGTTTGTTCTGGTGCTGGTATCGAAAAGAGTTTTTTCGATGGCCGCAATATATTAATTGGTATAGGAGTACCAAAATTTAATATGGATCTAACTAAATTAAATAAACTCGTAATCACTATGGAAGAGTGCGGAGAGCTAATTCGAGCCTGTTCAAAAGTAATGAGGCACGGAGTTGAAGACCCTAAATATCTTTCAAACTTGGTTGACGAAATGGGTGATGTACGTGCAATGATAGCTGTTCTCGCAACAGCCTACGAACTTGACCAGGGCAAAATTGAAGACGCTACACAAAAAAGACTCGCAAAGATGAAGCGCCCCGATTACAGTTGAGGACAAAAATAACTCTTGACATTTTTTTCTCGAGGTGTTATACTATTAGAAATTGTGAGAGTAGCGTTCTGTGAATATATTTGTTCTTGACAACGACATTGACTTATGTGCAGCCTATCATATTGATGCCCATTCAGGCAAAATGCAGCTCGAAGCTGCACAAATGCTCTGCACCATACATTGGATTGATAAGTTCGTAGGCTATGTTCCTCGCAAACTCACATCAGAAGAATGGCAGGTTATTGCAGCTCGAAAAGCTGATGAACCTCGCCATTTTGCCTATCTGCCTACGATGTACAATCACCCCTGTACTATCTGGGCTCGTGAATCACAGCAAAACTATGAGTGGCTGTGGTGTTACGCACATGCTCTCAATCAAGAGCATATTTATCGCGGAGGAGCTGACCACAAGTCTTTTCGCGAAGTCATAAATAAACTACCTGATATTTCATTACCCGATACAGGACTTACACCTTTTGCTCAAGCAATGCCAGACGATCTAAAAAGTGATGATGCAATCGCTTCATATCGTATGTTCTATATGAAAGATAAAGCAGCTATCGGCAAGGGAGCGACTTGGAAAGTTCGTGGTAAACCTGAATGGTGGGATGATAATATCGCAGACTACGAGAGTAGAATTTCAAGGGCAGCATAATGGCTTACAGCGAACAAGTAATGGATCACTACCAAAACCCTCGAAATGTGGGAAAGTTTGAAGAGGCTGAAGATATTGGTACAGGCATGGTCGGAGCACCTGCCTGTGGTGATGTTATGAAGCTTCAAATCAAAGTAGAAAATGGGGTAATTTTAGATGCAAAGTTTAAGACATATGGATGTGGAAGTGCGATTGCTAGCAGTTCTTTACTCACTGAATGGGTTAAGGGAAGAACCTTGGATTCTGCTAATGCTATTAGGAACTCTGATATAGCAGAAGAGCTTGCATTACCACCAGTCAAAATACATTGTAGTGTCCTCGCCGAGGATGCTATTAAAGCAGCGATAAAAGACTATAAGGATAAGAATGAGACGAGGCGTTAAAAAACGTGAAGGAGAAAACTTAACCGATGCGAACATTAAAAAAGTTATTTCACTTCTTTCGGCAGAAACACCGATTTCAAAAAAAGAAGCGTGTAATATTCTTAATATTAGCTATAATACTACTCGCCTTAATAAGATTATTGAAGAGTTTGAAGAAAACATTCAATACCGGAAAACAAGGATGGCACAAAAAAGAGGCCGTCCAGCAACAAAAGACGAGATTGCACAAATCGCAGAAGAGTACTTGGGCGGAGAAAGTTTTTCTGACATTGGAAAAAGAGTTTATAGGTCAGTAGCTTTTGTAAAAAATATAATTGAAAGAGTAGGCGTTCCTGCTCGGGCACAAGGAGACGAAAGGGCTGAGATTGAATATCTTCCCGAAGAGTGTGTATCGGAAGATTTTAGTATTGGGGAAATTGCTTGGTCGGCCAAGTACCACACTTCGTGTGAGATTCGGGCAAAGCTAGAAGATCGTTATGTGGACAAGTATAATACGACTTGCTATAGAGTCTGGATAAGAGAACCCACAGATTCGATGCAAGAATTTGGAGGATTCAATGCCTACGTTCCCGCTTACGACCTAGGAAAATTGGAGCATCTAAGTGAGTATGGACTTAATACAGGGCGCATTTAGTTACTATGCTATTTTTTGTGTAACCACTCTTATATGTATAATGCAACTACAATACAGAGCCTTTCGAGAAACAGGACTAAAATTTAACTTTAAAGGAAGTATAATCTATTATAGTGTAACGATTGTTCTGATTTTATTGCTTGCACCAATATTTTTTATTGTTTATATATTCCGAAGCAAGCATTATTACAACTCACTTATTGACTACATACAGGAAAATTATACTTGACATATTTATCTCTACCTCTTATAATACTTGTATTGAATGAGAGGACTTCCAATGGGATGGAATTTTTATCAGCGACAACTAGACAAGTTCGGCACTTGTGCTGGGCATTACGGTAAACCTAAACGGAGAAGAACTATGGCTTGGGACGACGATTCCAAACAACAAGCAATTGATATGTACACGGCAGAAGAACCCACGCCGGAAAACTCTATGGAAATTGTGAAAGCAATCGCAGAAGAGATGGGTCAATCACCGAATGGTGTTCGTATGATTCTGACTAAAGCTGGAGTTTACGTTAAGAAAGCTCCTGCGGCAGGCGGAACAGCGAAAGCGAGTT